>MDTB01235136.1_pt1 | contig 19262 bp, 17 predicted proteins | sample 811161 | NCBI WGS metagenome assembly MDTB01 (sample SAMN05326650, study PRJNA326480) | marine metagenome | isolation source: seawater | place: Mediterranean Sea | collected 2009
AAGCCCCAAGCTATGAAAGGGTATAATGATGATCTCGTTATGAGCTTAGCAATTGGCGTTTGGTTGTATGATACTTCAACTGACTACAGCAAAGATGCAATGGCTTTAAATAAAGCAATGTTAGCAGGAATGAAATTTACTAGAAATCAATATCATGATAGAAATGTTACAGGACATTTGACTGATAAAATGAACCCTTTTATGCCGATTTCAACAAGCAACAGCGATGTTGACAAGAATGCTGACAAGCGACAGAGTAACAAGATACCGGCCGATTTTGACTGGTTATGGAAGTAAAATAAATGGCAGATAATGAAAAATCTTTATTTAAGAGGCTGACTACACTCTTCAGATCCGGTCCGGCAGTCAATAGAAGTGTAAAAAAGTATAAGTCGCTTACTAAAAACACACCTTTTGATACGTTTAGAAGAAATCAAAGCGGCGTGTATTCACACACGATGAGCGCTTATGGATCGTATGATCGATCAGCCAGATATGCGGATTTTTCTGAAATGGAATACATGCCTGAGATAGCATCTGCGCTCGACATATACTCAGAAGAGTCAACAGCTTGTGACGAAAGAGGGAGAGTTCTTCACATCTACTCAGAAAACCCTCAAATACAAAAAATACTTGAAGAACTTTTTTACGATGTTGTCAATGTTGACTTTAATTTATCATCATGGGTAAGGACGCTCTGCAAATATGGGGACTTCTTCTTGTTCAATGATGTAGATCCGGAATCAGGTGTAGTCAATGTCTATCCCATTCCTGTTAATGAGCTTGAGAGAGAAGAGGGGTTCGACCCGGAAGATCCGATGGCAGTAAGGTACAGATGGATAACTCAAGGGAATCAGATATTAGAAAACTGGCAAGTATCACACTATCGCCTCTTAGGAAATGATCAGTTTCTACCGTACGGATCTTCAGTTTTAGAAGCAGCTCGCCGAATCTGGAGGCAACTTATCCTTATTGAAGACGCGATGCTAGTATATCGAGTAATTAGATCTCCAGAGCGCCGCGTCTTTTATATCGACGTCGGAAATGTTCCACCAGAAGAAGTTCCCAACTACATGGAGCAGGTTCAGACAACACTCAAACGCAGTCAAGTTGTTGATAAAAAGACAGGCAGGGTAGACTTGAGGTACAACCCGCTTTCTGTAGATGAAGACTATTTTCTTCCAGTTCGCGGCACAGAAACAGGTACAAAGATCGATACGCTTGCAGGTGGGACAAATACAGCCGCGATCGAAGATGTTGAATACATTCAGAAAAAACTTTTTGCTGCACTCAAGATCCCCAAGGCCTACCTGGGTTACGATGAGGCACTCTCTTCTAAGGCGACACTAGCGCAAGAAGATATTAGATTCTCACGATCAATAGCCAGAATTCAGAGAACCATCATCGCTGAACTCAATAAGCTTGCAATTATTACACTATACGTAAAAGGTTACGAGGGTGATGATCTTATTGATTTTGAATTAAAACTATCTAATCCATCAACAATAGCCCAACAACAAAAACTTGAACTCTTTAGATCTAAGTTTGAGATTGCAGGACAGATACCTGAGGGTATGGTTGACAAGCGCTGGGTTCGGAAAAATTTGATAGGCTTGACTGATGAAGCAATAGAAGAAATAGAAGACGGAAGAGAAGCTGATAAAAAGAGAGAGCTGGAACTAGAAGCAATCCAGCCGCCAGGGGCCCCAGGAGCAGCTGGTGGAGATACTGGACCTGAACCAGGTGGCGTATTCGGTGCCCCCGGGGGCGATATCTTTGGCGGCGGTGGTGAAGAAGCAGGTGAAGAAGAAGCTGCCGAAGAACCCGCACCTGATGAAGAAGCAGGCACAGAAACAGCAGGCTATACCCCCTTAAATACAGACTTGCTAATCTCTGATGATCTTTCAGGAAATAGATTTGACGAAGACGACAGCGAAGATGACCTGTTACTGCTCATGGATGACGATGAGATCGAAGAAGGTGAAGAAGACGAAGATGGAAATCCTGTCAAACCTTCATCAAAAGTAACAGGTCATGACCGGCGTAGACGATCTACTGGAAGAACTGGGGTACCAGAATTTAACTTAGGTGCATCAGCAACAGGAGAAGATAAGCGCTCTCGCTCACCCGGCGCAGAGCTGGCTCGAATTGGACGCCTTTCTATGATTGAGTCTGATCAATTTTTAGATGAATTCTTCGATACACAGTTAGATAAAAACGCAAAGTTCAACAATGAAGTACGTTCTATAATAAAAAACCTTGGATCAAAGATAAGTAATAATGCATCCGTAATACTAAATGAGTCTTTTGAAGACGACGACAAATAGTGGAGATTTAAATAATAAATGGCAAAGACACACAACAAAAAAAGAAATGTAGGTGTGATTTACGAAGTGCTTATTAAGTACATCGCTGAGTGTATGGTAGAGAAAAGAGACAGCGATAGAAAGGTAGCTTCAAGAATTGTTAGAAAATATTTCTCGCAAGGCACTGAAATTTTTAAAGAATACAGGCTTTTTAAATCACTGACTGAAACTACAGTAAGCACACCCTCTGTTGCTGGTTCAATTTTAATAGAAGCCAAACGCGCATCTAGATCATTCAACAACCAGCAACTTAAAAAAGAGAAGTCAAATCTAATAAGAGAAATAAATTATCAACTGGATTCAAAAAAATTATATGGAATCAGGGTTCAAAATTACCGATTATATGCTACTATTCAAACCGCATTAAACGAATGGCGTAAAGATGTTCCAGATGACATACAGAAGCTTGCTGAATATGAGAATAAGATTACCGGTTGGTTGGTTGCTGAAAAAGCTTCTATTGATCCATGCTTTGATGAAAAGAAAGATGTAGATAGTTTTGTAGTAAGAATAATGGCAGAAAAATTTAATGATCGATATGGTGCTTCTCTTAGTGATGATCAAAAACGACTTTTGAAAAAGTATGTATTCGCAAACGACAAGGTAGCTGTACAAGAAGAGCTGAAATCCTTGTCTGAAAAAGCTATTTTAACTTTAGATAGTTATAAATCAGATAGCCATTATGTGATGTCAAAAGTGAGCGACGTAAGGAAAAAGATACAGAATCATGATTTTGCTGAGATTAACGATGAATCTGTTGAAAAGTCTCTCACTCTTTTGAACATGATAAATCAAATGGAGAGCGAATATGTCTAAAAAATTACAAGTCCTCAATTCTTATTCTACTTTTGAGTATACCCCCGATATGATCAATGAATCTCGTGAAGAGCATGATGGAAAAATAGTTCTAAAGGGTGTTTTGCAAAAGTCTGAAACTGTAAATCAAAATGGAAGAATATACCCTAGGGCAATATTGGAAAGAGAAATAAGAAACTATCAGAAGTTTATTCAAGAAAATCGTGCCCTTGGAGAATGCGACCACCCAGACTCTTCAGTTGTTGAGCTCAAAAATGTATCTCACATTATTAGAGAAGCTTACATAGAGGGTGATGTTGTCTACGGTGCTGTAGAACTTTTAGACACACCCTGCGGCAAAATATTGCAAAGCCTTGTAGAATCTGGCGTAAAGCTTGGAATTTCATCTAGAGGTGTAGGCTCAACAAAAAGACAGGGTGAGTACCAAGTAGTTCAGGATGACTTTCAATTGATATGTTGGGACTTTGTATCTGAGCCTTCGACACCCGGTGCCTTTATGATGAATGAAGGAAAAGAGCTGATAGCTGAAGAGGACTTAAACGCATTTTTTAACAACTCAGACAAGGTTGATAGAATATTTAATGAAATATTGGACTGGGAGTAATTAAAAATGTCACTAAAACATCCGTATCCAAATGCAAATTTTGTCCCGGAATATCAGATTTCCGGCGTTCCCTATGTAACTTCTTCCGCTGGCGGGGAGGTGACATCTCAAGATACACCAATTCGTTTAGACTTTCCTGAAGTCACAAGATGGATAACACTTTACAATTCTAGCTCAGGAGGTCTTCGAGTTGCATTTACAGCAAACGGAGCTCGAGGTGTAAATACAGCAAACTTCTTTGTTGTAAAAGCAGGAGCTACAACTCCTCGAATGGAGCTGAGATGTAAAACACTGTATTTTACAAAAGACTCCGCGACCGCCGCTTCTTTTAACGTTATTGCAGGCTTGACGAGAATACGATCAGATGTATTCCCAATTCTAACGGGTTCAACATCAGGATCTATTTCTAGAGAAATTTTGGGCGGCGTGGGGTAATAATGGCGAAAGTTACTAAAAAGGTTTTGAAAGGAATTGTCAAAGAATGCTTAGTTGAAATTTTGTCTGAAGGCATTTCTTCAAATCAAATAGAGAGTGTAAGGCAATCTAATAAACTGTCCGGCATGGACTTAAAAGAGCGAAGCCGACCTCGAAAGTCCCGGCCGGCTCTGGATAATATTACTTTCAATAATGCTGTAAAAGAAGCAACTAACTCAATGACTAGTGATCCAGTTATGAGCGCAATATTTGCTGATACAGCAAGAACAACTCTTCAAGAGCAGTATGGTGCAGAATCGGGAACCAATGGCTCGCCTGCTGTAATGTCTAGAAAACATGGAGATGAAGCTACAAGAGCTGTGGCTAATAATCAATTAGAAGACCTATTTGAAGGATCTAGTAACTGGGCAGCACTCGCTTTTTCAGAAAAAGATTCAAAGTAGTCTTTTGATTTAAAAGGAATCGAGAAGATTTTTAAGTTTGATGATAATTAAACTTGTAGTCTTCAAAAGACTTTCCATAAGGAGTTGAACGCAATATGCCTACACACAGTCAAAATACAGTAGATTATGTCTCGTCTGATTATACAATAGGAGGCGGCACAGCGCTTTCTACACATGGGACAGAACGTCTTCAGAAAAATTTTCCAGGATCACCAATTCATGACGGTTCTTTAAACAGGAAATCTATTCAAGAGATGGGGAACGAGCTTTTGCTCGGAGCAGTCGTCAATGACGGCGGTCACACATTTGGTGAGCAAGACCGAGATTATACAGGTGCACCAAACTTTGATGATGTCAAGACCGGAGGCGGAGGCCTTCCCGGAAATGCATTTGCTCCTAACACAGCTTCACCCGGACCGGGAAGCATGAATGCGAAAGATATGCCAGCACCTCCAGATATGCCTGACCCAGGCACAGAGTTTGGATCAGGACCGGCCGGAATCGCTCGTAAGCCCAGCGAACTTTCAGCTGGTATTGCAAAGCATACACTTAAGGATTACGGCTTAGGTAAACGAGCTGGTGAGTAATCAAAAAAACGATGGCTCTTTTGTCTCAAGAAAATATGTTGCGTGAGTACATAAGAGCTGCATCGATCGGTTTGCCCGACCCACGAACCGGCTCCGGATACGGATCAACCCGTCCTTCCGGAGCCGGTTCTACGTATCAAAAACAGGGATCATACCCGTATAGAGATCCAGATGTGCTCGATGATTGTGAGGAAGATGATGAGGAGTGTACAGTCGATCAACCAGAAGAAGTAGATTTAAAAATTCACAATAAGGTAAGCATGACCCACAAGTCTGCAGATCCTCACACGAGGCGAGATCTTGGAAGCTTTTCAGGACACTCAGTTAGGTTTGACCTTCATCAAGGTGTTGAGCCCAGAGAAGATACGTTAGCCGAGAAAGGGATGAGTGCATCTGGGAAAAGTATCTCACCAATGCCTAATCTTTACAAAGGTCGACAAGCATCTGGTGCCACCGGCGGCGTCTCCCCTGTTGGATTCTCTACGGGACCTCAGTCTGTTGGTGGAGTGACATCAATCCGAAGCTTTGCATCAAGTCAAAAATTGCCAAAAGATGAAAAGAAACCAAGAAAATTTCGATTAGTAGATATTATTTTTGGTGAAGACGAAGTATTGTTAATGTTAGATGACGAGGTCTAAGTGAAAAAGAAAGCCAATATTTCAGTTTCTGAATCAGAGTTGAGAAGGCCCAGGAAAAGAGGTCGAAATACTCGCAATAATCAAAATAAATCAGGCGATATGTCCGAAATGCTAATTCGTCGTTTTATTAAAAAATGTAAGAAAGAAAGAATTGTCAAAATCTATGTTGAAAAAACAGGATATCATAAGACAAAATCACAAAAAAAGAGGGAAAAGAGGAATCGTGCGATTCGGAGATTAAAGAAGTAGACCCTCTTGTGCGGAATTAACTGTTTGTTGAGAATAATTAATTCTTGGAACATAATTAATTCCACAGGCTTTGTTAGTAATCATAGGATGTATTAGATGTCAAACTCACTTTATCTAGAAGCGATAACCGAAGCAAAGCAGCTAAAAGAAGCTGCTGAAGCTAATGCTAAAAAGGCAATAATTGATGCCATGGCCCCGCAAATCAAAAGACTAGTCGAAAGAGAGCTTTTGGAAGAGTCAGATGATTCAGTATCTGATAATTTCCTTACAGAAATCTTTGGACTTGATGAAGACGAATCCGGCCTAAACGAAAATGAAGGAAGTGAAAACTTTCTTGTAATAGACGAAGATCTTTTAGAATCTATCTCGCCTACAAGTGCTGAGTTAGATCAAAATAAGCTCAAGGGCTTAATAGAAACTTTTCAAAATACAGCGAAACTTTATAACGATATAGAAGAAAAAGATACTGTTGTTTATGAAAAATTTGAATCGATTGCTTCTAATTTGTTAAGAGAAGCAAAAACTTTACGTGATGACGTAATACGTATAGTCGAAGGCGAAGAAGAGGCATCGGCCAACTCTTCGCTACTTTTTACACTTGACACAATAATTAAGGAGACTAATAAGATGTCAACACGCTCGAAAGATGAAGTTCTTTATGAATTGGACCTCAGTGAGCTTGATCTCTTCGAGGAAGAAGAAGACGAAGGTGATGCTGAGGCTGATGATTTAGATCTAGATGTAGTCGACGACGCCCCCGAAGATGATGAAGGTGGCGAAGACGAAATCGAAGATGAAGATGAAGGTGCAGAAGAAGGTATGGGCGACGACCCTGTAGAGCTGGAGCTAGATCCAGACGATGCTGAAGCTCTTCTAGCAGCTTTGAGAGATGCCCTTGAGGATGAAGGCGATGAAGATCTAGGAGATCTCGCTGACGAAGAGGGGGAAGAAGTCGAAGAGGTTGATGAACTCGAAGCCTATGCTGAGGGTGATGACTCTGACGATGAATGGATCGAAATCGACGAAGGTATGCTCCGTCGAGAAATTGCTGCGATGAGATCACTCAGCGAAGCACCTGATCTTCTAAAGGTAAAAGGAATTGCCAAGGACATGGCTGACAACTGGGGTGGCAAAGGCTCCGGTAAGTCTGGCGATGATTTTGGCGGTGGCAAGCGAGGAAAAGACCCGCTGGCCATGAGAGACAAGGATTTAAACGTTCACGCAGAGAATAAGCAGCTCCGCGTAGCGTTCACGAAAGAGTCACGCAAGAATCGTGCGCTCAATGCACAGCTCCAGGAAGCAGTCACAGCTGTTGAAGGCCTCCAAGGGCAGTTGAAAGAGATGAATCTCTTCAATGCAAAACTACTCTATGCAAATAAGCTTCTCCAGAACAAGAACATATCGACACGCCAAATGCGTTCGATCGTCGAGTCTCTGGACAAGGCACGAAGCTTAAGAGAAGTCAAGCTGCTTTACAAGACAATGACAGAATCATTTGCTTCTAAAAAGAAGTCAAGCGGTTCATTAAATGAATCAGCTGCTAGAAAAGCAGTAGGTTCATCTAGACCTACACGAGCTTCCTCGGCGCCCACTTCTGATAAGGAAGTAGATCGTTGGGCAACTCTTGCAGGACTTAAGTAAACATCTAATTGAATTAATTTAAGGAGAAACATTCAATGAGTAAATTCACATTAGAGCAGCTCACCGAAGATATTCGCTCACGCCACATGGGCGAGACTGGTAATCGTCTCACTGAGAAGTGGAACAGAACTGGACTTCTTCGCGGTCTCGAAGGTCCCCACCGAGAGAACATGGCTATGCTACTTGAAAACCAAGCAGCACAGCTACTCCGCGAGCAGAATTCCCTTTCAACAGGCGGTGGTGCTCTGTCAACATCAAATGACATTCGTGGTTTCACAAATATTGCATTCCCAATCGTTCGCCGTGTATTCGGTGGATTAGTTGCGAATGAGCTGGTTTCAATCCAGCCTATGAGCCTTCCATCCGGTCTGCTCTTCTATCTTGACTACACCTACGGCACAAACGTCGGTGGTGACTATGGTCCTGGTGGTAAGTATGGTTCCGGTTCCGGTCGCGGCACAGATGCTGTTTTCGACCAGGGCGGATCAATCTACAACAACCCACGTGGTAAGGGCGTTCAGTCCGGATCACTTGCTGCAGGTGGTATGTACGACCTTGCTGGAACTGGTTACTCTCGAGTACACTCAGGTTCAGTAGCCGTTGACGTTCTTGCCTTCGGTGGTTGGGGTGGTTCCGATGGTAACACATGGACAGCTTCACAAACTGTTGCTGCTCTAACAGACTTCTCAGGATCAAACGCTAAGTATCTTGGATTCGACCCACAGGTTCGTAAGTCCATCGATGATGCCGATCTTGATGTCGCATTCGTTATCGTCAAGAACACATCTCTTTCCGGATCAGATCTTACCATGCTGAACCAGGTTGCAGTTACCAACTTCGGTACTGCTAACGGTGTTTCTGCTTGGGGTGAGAAGTTCCAGTCAGGTCGCGGTGTTCTTAACCTCCGTCGTCTAAACAGGCGCGGTGATTGGACAGGATCTGCTTGGTCCGATGATCCAATGGGCGGAACACACGTACTACTTCCAATTGCTCTGTCAAATGGTGGTGCAGTTCCCGCTGGTGATGCTCACGTATCTTGGGTTCTTTCCCCAAGCCTCACGGCTGATTCGGGACAAGGCGACACCCTTACCATTCCGGCTTTCGAGTCTAACTTTGGTACTGGTACACCTTCACCGATCATCCCTGAGATTGACATTAAGATTGAGTCCATCGCAGTTACGGCCGCTACTCGTAAGCTCCGTGCTCGTTGGTCACCAGAACTCGCTCAGGACCTGAACGCTTACCACAGCATGGATGCTGAGGTTGAGCTTACTCAGATCCTCTCTGAGCAAATTGCTCTTGAGCTTGATCGCGAGATTCTTAATGACCTTCTCACAGAGGCTAACGGTGCTAATCTGTACTGGTCACGTGCTCCTGGTAAGTTCCTTGATAAGGATTCCGGCGCTGAAATTGATCTTTCAAGCACCCTTTCGGCAGGACCCGCCTTCACAGGTACGGTTCGCGAGTGGTATGAGACATTGACAGAGACAATTATCGATGTCGCAAACACCATTCACCGTAAGACCCTTCGCGGATCCGCCAACTTCATCGTTGTTGGACCTGATGTTGCAACCATTCTCGAGTCATCTGTGCTTTATAAGCCCAGCTACAGCCTCGACGGTTCAGGACAGGTTTCATCTCCAATGAGCCTTGGTGCCGAGAAGGTTGGTTCACTGAGCAACCGTTTCACGGTCTATAAGGACCCCTACTTCCCACGCAACAAGATTCTTGTTGGATACAAGGGCGGTAGCTACCTTGAGACTGGTTACGTCTACGCTCCGTACGTTCCACTTATCGTCACTCCTACTATCTTCGCTCCAGAGGACTTCACACCCCGTAAGGGCGTGATGACTCGCTACGGTAAGAAGATGGTTCGTTCTGACTTCTACGGTACAGTCACGGTCACAGACCTACACATTATCTAAGTTTAAACTTAGCTAGGTGTTCATAACGGGCGTCCCATTCGGGGCGCCCGTTTTATTTTTATTCCTTATATGATACTATAGTCTTATCATGATTTTGTCACACAGACACAAATTTCTATTCTTCAAACAAATGAAGTCAGCTGGTTCTAGTATTGAGCTAGCTTTGACTCCTTTTTGCGGACCAGATGATATCATGACAGGAACCCCGTACAAAGAAGAGACAGAGCTTGGATATGTTGAAAGAAATAATAAGCTAGGTTATAGACAAGTATGGCACCAGCATACACCACCTAGCGAGTTTTTTGCCTCGGATACATCTTCATACAATTCTTATACTAAATTTACAACTATTAGAAATCCTTATGACGCAATAGTAAGCTACTTTTGGTGGTCATTCTATTCCCCTGATTCGACTTTGAATGGTCATGTTTTAATGCCGACTGAAACAGATGACACATTTAAGTTGCAAAATAAATTTATGACATACTTACAAACGTACGCAAACTTTAGCAAGACTGCCAGAACAGAAATGATTGTCGAGTGGTTTGCTTCTAGGTATGAAATGTTTTACTCCCAGCCTTTAGATTGTTTTTTGCGATATGAAGATTTAGAATTAGACTTTTCAATGATCTGTGGAAGAATAGGGTTACAACCGATAAAACTACCAAGACTAAAAAGCAACATTCGTAAGTCACCCTACAGTTATAGGGAGTATTACAATCCTATATCATATGATATAGTAACATCGTGTTTTAAAAACACACTTAGCAACTTTAATTACACTTTTGATCAATAGGAGGCATTATGCCAAGTTCAACAACAAAAATTCAGAAAACACCAGCTCGATCTAAGACGACTACAACAAGGTCGGCACCTAGAAAAACGACTAGTACGAAGACAACGACCTCAACAAAGTCAATTACTTCAACAAAAAATCAAAAAAAATCTACTACTTCTGCCCCTAAGCAGCAGACCACAACTGCTAGAATTAAGACACTAGAAGAGACAGTTGATACTCTCCTTAACATACTGGACACAGAGTTTAGAACTGAATTAAAACAGGGTCCAAAACAGCTTTCGACAAAGCTGAGAAACGCTGGATTAGTTAAGAAAAACTAGACTAAAATTCAGAAAAATTAGATAATTTGTCCTACTTAAAAGTGGGCCAGCTCACATAATCACCTGACACCCGCGGGGAGCTGGCGCATCGGGAGCACTAACCTTATAAAGGAGAGATTATTATGCCAAAAGTAAATTACACAAATGAAAAAGGTCTATATCAAGAGTCCGGTACCGGAGTAGATCTTACTACAGGCGCAGGTCTGAATAACCGAAGAGCAATCGTTGACGGCTCTGGAGGAAATGTGACCCTTGGAGCATCTGATTCAGGCGCTATTGTGGTTCTTAGTGGCGGCGCAAGAACCGTAACACTTCCTACAGTTGCTGCTGCCAAAGCCGGCTTTTATGTAGACATCATTTCAGCTTCAGCGCATGCTCATGTTGTCGATATCAGCGGTGGGGCAAACTCACTTGAAGGATTGATGTTTGATGCAAGTAACGGATCAACTGTTGTTGTTGCTCCAATTACAAATCAGCAAAAGATCACATTGGGAAACCCAAAGATCGGAGATCGCATCAGTATCTTCTGCGACGGAACTAGCTATCACACAACTGCACTTCTTAGTGATACAGCAACACTTGCTACATCATAATAGAGTAGATTAGTTTTTACTGCCGCTGGTCTCTCTGGGACCAGCGGCTTTTTTTTGGATACTTATTATGTGGACTTCTTTATAGGTACGTTGGTTAAGTTTAAAAGAGGCCCTGCTGAGGGTCATTACGGAATATTGATCATCAAAGATGAAAAAATTGTTAAGCTTGAAGATTGTTTGATGGTTGATAAGAAGTGGTTTGTTGTTTCACCTGTTGGAGCTTTCTGGTCCCCAGAGCATGATTTTTCTAAACCTTGAAAGATACATATAGTAAGATGAAAATCAAAATTAAAAATACAGCAATTGATGTAGAGATAGCATCAGACAATAGTTCACGAGCCCTGGGCTTAATGAACAGAGTTATGCTGCCCGAAAACGATGGAATGTTGTTTGTTTTTCCAGACAGCGAGTATCGATCTTTTTGGATGAAAAACACTTACATACCTTTGTCAATAGCATATATTGATAAAGACAATAGAATTATTGAAATAAGGGACATGATTCCGCACAATCTTTCTTCTGTTCCCTCGACATTCCCGGCTGTGTACGCTCTAGAAATGAATGTTGGATGGTTTGAAAGAAATAATATCATGGCTGGAGACGAAGTATCTGGAATATCACAGTTGCAATGTGAGTCAAAGAAAACAATATCTGTTCGACCTGAGAACATAAAGCGTTTAAGCAGGGGTGTTATTAGGGAGATTATAAAAGAATTAATTTCTAAACCTATTCTGATACCCCCACCACCAAAAGACGAAGATAGAATTTCAGAATTGCCCAAGATACAGCATCAAAAGAAAAATCCTAAAAATCCCCCTAAACTACAAGGCGTTTTAGATGGCGACATGGGAGAGCTATTCGACGCAGTTATAAAAATAAACGGTCATAAGAGTCATAAGGAATTAATAGAAAGACTAAAAAAAGAAGTAAAGCCAGTTATTAAGCATCACAAAGATTATTTTGACTCGGCAAGACCACTAGAACTTGCTAATAGTTTAGGATTAGAATTTCAAGCAGACGATTTAGCTTCAGCACAGACACCTTCGTATCCTTCTGGTCACACGACCCAAGCATTTTATATAGCGCATAAGCTCTCAGAGATATTTTTAGAACTAAGTAGTGATTTTTACAAAGTTGCAGAAATGGTAGCTTCATCCAGGATTGACAGAGGGGTTCATTTCTTCTCTGACAATGAGGCAGGAAAAATATTGGCTCTTAAGCTTGCAAGTGCTGGAACATCAAAAGAATTATAATTAAAAGACAACTTTTTTATTTGGTCTCTTCATTCGCTGTAGACAACCCACATTGCTAAGTAGGAAGAGCACTGACCTATTCACATAAGGAATTTAGGATTTTATTTTCATACTTATAAACGTGAATTTGAGGAGTTAATCTACATGGCAACTTTTGCTAATACGACAAGCCCGACACCTTTTGGCTCATTTGATGACGACACACAGTTTCAGTCAGATGCAGACAAAGTTGTAACATTTATCAAAAGAAAACTAGGCGACGATATCCTATCAGTAGAATTAACCAAGAAACAAATTTGGGCAAACTTTGAAGAGGCAATGTTTGAATACAGTAGCTTAGTAAACCAGTATCAGACAAAATCTCAGTTAAATAACTTTCTAGGTCTTGCAACAGGAAGTATGTCTGGATCAGAACAGAAGCACCCGAAAGAAAACTTAGAGTTCTTAGGGAGATTTGCTGAACCGTATGCAATGGAAGCCGGCATAGGAGGCTCTTACAATATGGTTTCAGGGTCAATTCAGTTGGTCAAAAATCAACAAGATTACGATATTTACTCTGAGCTAAAAGATGAAGCGGGAAGCGCACTTTTTACTAATAGTACGTACAATTCGCACAGATCAAAGATGAGAATAAGAGAAGTTTTTCATTATAACCCGACGCAAGCATACAGATTTTTCGATACAACTTCAGCTATAAATTATCTAAACAATGAATTCTCTTTTGAATCATTTACTCCCGAGACGATATTCTATGTACTTCCTGTCTTTGAGGATGTCTTGAGAGCGGGCCAGTTAAAGCTTTCACAAAAAGTAAGAAGATCAAATTATTCATACCAGATAATAGGAACGAAAATACGAATATTCCCTAAACCCACAACATCAGATCCCAAGAAAATGTTTATGAGGGTATCTTTTGCGCCAGATCCATTAAATCCTAGTTACCGAGATGACACTATTTACGGTGTGTCAAATATGTCAAATATTCCTTTCGGAGATCTTTCTTATTCTAAGATTAATAGCATGGCAAAACAGTGGATAAAGCAATATTGTTTAGCACTTTCAAAAGAGCTATTAGGTCTAATTAGATCTAAGTTTTCATCTGTTCCAATTCCAGGGGCCGACCTACAGATGAACGGTACAGATCTTGTTACAGCAGGGAAAGCTGAAAAAGATCAGCTTGTGACACAGTTAAAAGAGATGCTTGATTCGATGACTTATGACAAGATTGTTGAAACTGATACAGCAAGAGCTGAAAACATTAGAAAGCAGCTTAGCATGATTCCCATGCCAAACGGAAAAGCGATAATAATGGGATGATGACTGATGGCTAGACTTTTCATAACACCTAGAGAGATAGACTTTATATCTGACATCACTAAAGAGATTGTCAAAGATGTAATTGGGCAAAAGATATTCTACTATTCTATCTCTATGACCAAGACCAAGGTGCACGAGGTGTATGACGAGGCTCCTGAAAAAATATTTGAAAATCCAATAGAAATTGATGCGATGGTAAACTGGACGCCAGAAGAAATAAGAACTAATCAATTTGGGTCAGAAGAAAACTATTCAATTGAAGTGTTTCTACACTATAGAGATCTTCTCGATAAAGGGATCGATATTTCAGAGGGTGACTTCTTTAGTTTTGGATCAATATTTTTTGAGATTACATCTGCATTGTGGGATAAAAACGTCTACGGTCAGGTCGAGTACAAGACAGGCATGAAGCTAGTTGGCAAGCAAGCAAGAAAAAGCTTATTCAAGACAAAAGTTCTCGGCCCAACAGATGAAGGTAATTCTGAGAAGGATGCAGTACAAGAAACATTCGTACAGCAAAGAGGGTTTGAAAGAAATGCCGTAGGAGAGACGGGAGACAAGCGTGCACTCCAAGATAAAGATATTTTAGAAGCCCCAATAAGTGAGCCACAAGAAGTCTCACCTAAGGGAACATCGACAGGAGCGGGATCATCTTTTTATGATGAGTGATTAAACAATGCCTAAAGATATTACAAAATTATCAGAACCCTCAGGTCTTTCAAACCAGTACGAGTCAAGAGAGACCGTAGATGGTGTAGACAGAGTTTCAACTGGGTATGAAGGTACAAATATACCTGATGACTTTAGCATTCCTGAGTGTACGATTGAAGATGTTGACAAGGCTGTTTTTAAACTATTTGACGAGGATTTGAATTTAGCAATAACACACAGGGGCCAGCAGAAAGTTGTTCCATGTATTTTTGCAACCGGTGAAAGATTTGCTCTAGTTAAGCGCCTAAAGCCAATAAGAGACGACGACGGTGCAATTATCTTGCCCTTAATCTCTATAAGAAGATCAGGCATGACACAGTCAAAATCTCAAGCAGGCCGCGGCCAAGATACTGGTGATCTTGTCATAAAGAAGCGCCTTGATTCAACGGATAGAAGATATCAGCGCCTAATGAATAATCTTAACTTGACAAACCAAGATAGTGTAGTGTCAGATCTGTCGATTATTGATAATGCAGATCCAAAGAAAGGTTCGCGACCTGGCCAGTTAGGTAGTAGAGACTATATTAAGGGCCCAACGACCCCAGATTTAATTCCGAGGATCGGAAACAATGTCTTTGAGGTAATTACCATTCCATTTCCGAAGTTTTATGGAATGACATATGAGGTAACTTTCTGGACACAATACACAACACACATGAATTCGTTGCTCGAGCAGACCATTATAGCTTATCAAGCACCAGGCAATAATTTTAAAGTTACAACCGACAAAGGATACTGGTTCGTAGCATATGTTGATGATGAAATATCAGATGGTACAAATTTTGATGACTTTACAGATCAAGAGAGAATTGTTCGTTATACATTTACTTTGAATGTTGATGCATACTTAGTAGCGAATCGACCTGAAGGGGGCGTCTCACCGTTTAGAAGTTTTGTTTCAGCTCCTACGATTTCATTTTCAATGGAAGGGTCATCTGAGCAAGTTAAGGCTGGAACTGCAAAATCTAGTGCACTTGGTTCATCAAGCCCAGATTCTTTTTTACTGGAAGAAGTTGATCTTCTTGATAGGCATGGAATGGACGTGAACTGGAAAGGTAGAAGTGATATCATGGTTAAAAATCCGTACGGACCCGGGTATTTAAGAATTTTATCATCTGATTCTAGGACAGGCGAATCAGTACTTAGCGTTGGTGTTATGCAGGACTTAGGGTCCCTAGATGCCAACGCTGGCGAAGGTGAGACAACAAAATTAAGTAATAAAGCAAACAGCCGTGTACCAGGCGGCGGAGGAAGCAGCTAAATGATTCTTTTTAAACACATGTTTAGAGATGTTTTCTTAAACAATCATAGACAAAGGTATTTTGACCTGTTCGTTAATATTTATAATGTAACTACTCGAGGAGTAACCACTAATGGCTGAGCAAACTTTTCGTTCACCTGGATTTTTTGAAAGAGAAATTGACGTCGCGCCCGTCATCCAGGGACCTACTGGAACACCTGCAGGCGTAATTGGAACTGCCGAAAAGGGACCAGCATTTGTCCCAGTAACTATCGGAGCGTTTGAAGATTTCAGAACACGCTTCGGAGGACTAGATCCAGATAAATTTGGACCGTATGCAGTTAGAGAATTTTTAAAGCATAAAACATCTTTAACTTACATGAGAGTTCTAGGTGCAGGTGCCAATGATTCACTTGATGATATGAATACTACAAAGTCTAAGGGCACTGTAAAGAATGCAGGATTCACTCTGTACTCGATGGCACAGCCCGGGACAGATGGAAGACACCAAGGTGCTGTCCAATTCATAGCAGCGAAACACTATCTTTCTGCAAGTGAGTCAGTCACAATACCGATGTTTACTGACAATGATTCTTTCGACACAGGTGACTACAGCGGTGAAGAGACAATAAATCTCATCAGAGGCGTCGTCATGGTGCCGTCTGGTACAAGATTGATGATAATGCCTCACTCTGGAGCGATTCCTGCTAACTCAAGATTTGCAGCAGGTACAGTGCCAGATAGTCACAAGGTGTTAGCTTCAGGTGACAACAAGGGTCTATTTAGACTTGCAATTTCATCATCTGCTGGTTCAGACTTTGCGGTAACCGATCAAAGAAAGGGTCTCAAGATTCTTTCAGCGTCTCTCAACCCTTCTTCTGAAAACTACATCGCTAACGTCTTAAACACAGATCCAAGAAAATTCATGGCCGAACAGCACTTGTTGTACATGCACTTTCCAGTAGATCCTGAGATTGCACAAGTTGCAGGCTCCACCGGAGACGGAGGATCGATAGGCATCTTGTCTGGGTCGGCATCAACATCTGCTGCATCAAGCCTTCCGTATAGAAATGTTTTTGGAAGATATGATACTAGATTCACCACCCCTAGAACACCTGAGTTTATCTCTCAGCCTTTTGGAAAGACAGAGTACGATCTCTTTCACTTCGAAACACTGTCTGATGGTGAATGGGGTAATGATAAGTACAAAGTTTCAATAAGGAATCTTCGTAAATCAGATAATCCCGCAGATGAGTACGGAACATTTACAGTTGAAGTTAGAAGCTTTTATGATACTGACGGCGCACCACAAGTGATCGAGTCGTATCCAGAGTGCTCGCTCAATCCTAAGAGTGAAAGATACATAGCAGCTGTAATTGGAGACATGAAGGCTCAGTACAGCTTTGATGCTGAAGACGAAGAGGAAAGAAGAATACTGGTTTCAGGAAAATATCCAAACAAGTCAACATCCGTCCGCGTTGTTATAAATGACGCTCTCTCGAGGGGCGATGTTCCTGCATCAGCACTTCCATTCGGATTTAGAGGTGTCCCTGTAATCAAGACAAACAATCAGTTGACTGACAGAACAACACCAGGTGCCATTCTCGTAGGAGAGGGTTCACACCCACCAATACGACTTGCAGGCTTTCTCGAAGACGGTACAGGCTCACGAGTCCTTACAGGATCAATTGTTCCGCCTATACCGTTTAGATTTAAGGTTACTAAGGGTGAATACGCCAACACAAATGATGATGGTGTTCCCGGTCTACCAGGGAAAAATGAGGTCGCAGATACAAGATTCTACTGGGGTGTTCAGTTTGAAAGAGTCCCTGAGACAGGATCAATTGCAAATGCATCATTCAAGCCTAATAACGGATCTAAGCACAATCAGATTATTGAAAATTATGCCAAGTTCCAGGGTATAGCCAAAATGGACCAGCTTGTGACAGGAACTGCTGCAGATAAGTTCTGTAACAATAAGTTCACTCTTGCAAACGTCGCATTTGGAAACTTTGTAGGTGCTTCACAAAAGATAACTACAGTCTTGGTCTCCAACTTTACAGCATCAGCTGGTCAGCACATGAGAGCCGCGGCATACCTTAGAAACGGTAAGCCTAACCCGTCTGACTATACAATCAAGGATTCAGCCTCCAAGCACAGAATGACGCTAGGAACACTAGTAAACTTAACAGCATCTGTCTACTTCAATAGGTTCACAGGCTACTCTAAGTTTACGACATTCTTTTACGGTGGATTCGACGGACTTAACATCCTTGACAAGAACGCTGCGAGAATGAACGACCGATCTGCGTCTACTGATACAAACGGTGGTGCCAACGCTTCGTTCGTCTCCCCGGGTCTTATCAATAATTCAGCTGCTGCAACTAATGTTGCTGGTAAAGGAAAAGATAACAACGCAGTTGCAAGCTATAGAACTGCGGTCAAGATAATGACAGATGAAATGACAGTCAATACTAACATTCTTGCGATACCAGGAATGAGAGACTCTTTCATCACAGACTATGCAGCTCAGCGTGCTAGGGATTATAGCATGATGATCTACTTACTAGACTTAATTGAGTATGATGAAAGTGGAAACAGGTTGTTTGATGATTCAACTGCTAAGCCAGATGTACAGAAAACTTCTGAAGAGTTTGGATCAAGAGCACTTGACAACAATTATTCTGCAACTTACTTCCCGGACGTATGGATAGATGATCCTTACAACCGACGACAAGTCAAAGTACCACCATCAGTCCCAGCTGTTGCAGCTCTTGCATACAATGACAAGGTATCTTATCCATGGTTTGCACCCGCTGGATTCAATAGAGCAGCTTTGGATATGGTATCCAAGGTAGACGTAAGGCTAAACTCTGGAGATAGAGACGTCCTTTACGATGCAAGAATCAACCCGATTGCCACGTTCCCACGCGAGGGCGTCGTAATATTTGGACAAAAGACCCTTCAGGCGTCAAAATCTGCATTAGACAGAGTGAATGTTAGACGATTGATGCTTGAAGTTAAGCGAATAGTTTCAAATGCTGCAAATCGCTTTGTTTTCGAACAAAATACTCCCGACACTAGGGCTAGATTTGTAGGACAAGTTGTGCCGTTACTGGCACTTGTTCAAGCACAGGCAGGAATTGAGAAATTCTCTGTGCAGATGGACGGAACTAACAACACTGAAGAAGATGTTGCAGCTAACAGATTAAACGGAAGGATCGTCGTCGTTCCAACAAGAACTGTTGAGTTTATCTCAGTAGACTTTATTGTTGATACGACAGGCGCAAGTTTCGTATAATGAATAGTTATGAAATGAATTACT
>MDTB01197175.1_pt1 | contig 19260 bp, 19 predicted proteins | sample 811161 | NCBI WGS metagenome assembly MDTB01 (sample SAMN05326650, study PRJNA326480) | marine metagenome | isolation source: seawater | place: Mediterranean Sea | collected 2009
AGGAGGTGTTGTTTCATCTCTAGGGAAAGGAATCACTTCAGCCTCAATAGGTTCAATTCTTGAATCAAAAGGATACAAAGTCTCAGTAATAAAACTTGACCCTTATTTTAATGTTGATCCAGGTACTATGAGCCCTTTTCAACATGGAGAGGTATTTGTTCTTGAAGATGGTACTGAGACGGATTTAGATCTTGGCCATTACGAGAGATTTATTAACAATACCTGTACCAAAAAAAATAATTTTACTGCAGGAAAAATTTATTACTCAGTATTAAAGAAAGAAAGAAAAGGTGATTATCTAGGTAAAACCGTTCAAATCATCCCACATATTACCGATGAAATTAAAAGAAGAATAATTGAAGCATCAAAAGATTGTGATATTGCAATAATTGAGATTGGGGGAACAGTTGGTGACATTGAAAGTCAATCATTTATTGAGGCAATACGACAGTTAGGCCTTGAATTAAAGAATTATCAGACAGCGTACCTTCACTTGACACTTGTTCCATATCTTTCCAATGCAGGAGAATTAAAAACAAAACCTACACAACACTCTGTAAAAGAATTTAGAAGTCTTGGTGTTCAGCCAGATATTCTTATTTGTAGGTCTGAATTTGAACTAACATCGGAGAGCAAAGATAAAATTGGTTTATTCTGCTCGATGCCAAAAGGAACAGTCATATCACTGCCTAATATGAAGACTATCTATGAGGTACCTGTTTTTCTAGCAAAAGAAGGTTTAGACGAAATACTCACTGACAAATTACAGCTAGAAAATACTCCTCCCAACCTGAAAGAATGGAAAAAAGTTGTCAAGAGAAAGCTTCAACCAACTAAAGAAGTAAATATTTCTTTTGTTGGAAAATATGTGGATTTAAAAGATGCATATTTTTCCTTAATTGAGTCTTTAGATCATGCCGGAATACATAATGATACAAAAGTAACAATCAATTTTATTAACTCTGAAAAACTTGATACAAAAAACTACAAAAAAACTCTAAAAAATTCAGATGCAATTTTAGTTCCAGGAGGGTTTGGAGATAGAGGAATAGAAGGTATGGTTTTGGCTGCAAAATATGCAAGAGAATCAAATACTCCTTATTTTGGGATTTGTTTAGGCTTACAAATTGCAATCATAGAGATGACAAGAAACTTGTTAAAACTAAAAGATGCTAATAGTACGGAATTCAAAAAAGGAGTTAAAAATAAGGTTATCTCTCTAGTAACAGAATGGAAAAATGAGGATGGAACTATTGAGAAAAGAAATCATAAATCAGATAAAGGTGGAACTATGAGGCTTGGAGCTCAAGTAGCTTTCCTAAAAAATGGAACCTTAGCAAAAAGGCTATACAAAAAAAGTTCAATTTTTGAAAGACATAGACATAGGTATGAAGTGAATCCAAGTTATCTTCCAGACTTAGAAAAACATGGTCTTATTGTATCAGCAAGATCAGAAATGCATGACCTTGTTGAAATGATAGAGCTTGAAAATCATCCATGGTTTGTTGCATGCCAATTTCATCCTGAATTTACATCAAAGCCAAAAAAAGGCCACCCTCTTTTTAATGATTTTATTAAAGCTGCAGAGGTAAAAAGGAGCAAAAAATGAAAATAAATGGAAGAGAAGTATCTAATGAAACTAAATTGACAGTTTTTGGAGGTGTTAATGTCATTGAGTCTGATGATTTGCTACTCTCAGTAGCAGAGAAATTTAAAATATTATCTGAAAAATTAGATTTTAATTACGTCTTCAAAGCTTCATTTGATAAAGCAAATAGGTCTTCATTAGATTCTTTTAGAGGCCCAGGATTAGATGAAGGCCTTAAAAGCTTAGAGAAAGTAAAAAATGAGTTTGATTTATCTGTAATTACTGATATTCATGAACCAAATCAGGCTACACCAGTTGCTGAAGTTTGTGAAGTGCTACAGATTCCTGCATTTTTGTGCAGACAAACTGATTTAATTGTTGCAGCAGCAAAAACAAAAAAAGTTCTCAACATTAAAAAACCTCAATTCTCCTCAGCGAAAGAAATGTTTCATGCTGTAAAGAAATGTAGTACGGCTGGAAACAATGATGTAATACTTTGTGAAAGAGGAAATATTTTCGGTTACAACAATTTAGTTGTGGATACCTTAAATTTTCAAATTTTAAAAGAGCAAGGTAATCCTGTATTTTTTGATGTCACTCATTCCTTACAACAACCAGGATTGTTAGAAAAAAGCACTGGGGGTCGAGGCCAATATGTTCTTGAGCTAGCTAAAGCTGGTATTTCTCAAAATATAGCGGGTATTTTTCTTGAAACTCATCCTGATCCAAGCCAAGCAAAATGTGATGGTCCATGTGCACTAAAATTAGCTGACTTAGACATATTCATGGAAAAAATTATTTCTTTAGATGAATTTGTGAAAAGTAACTAATGAAAATATCAAGAATTAAATCAATTGAAGTCTTAGACTCAAGAGCTAGACCAACGTTATGTACAAGTGTATATCTTGACGATGGCAGTATTGGCCAAGCAATGGTTCCGAGTGGAGCATCTACAGGCCAGCTTGAGGCATATGAATTGAGGGACGGGGATAAACAAAGATATGGTGGTTTAGGAGTTCAAGGTGCGGTGAAAAACTCTGAGGAAACATTGAAAATTTTAAGAGAGGTTTCTCCAGAGGATCAACTCGAAATAGATAACAAACTTATTGAATTTGATGCCACAGAAAATAAATCCAAACTTGGAGCAAATGCAATCTTATCTGTTTCCCTGGCTTGTGCAAGAGCAGCATCAAAGTCAATGAACACTTCTTTATACGAATATTTAAATATTATGTATAAAGGGATGACAAATAAAGATTCTGCTATGTCAATTCCAGTTCCTATGCTCAATATAATGAATGGTGGGTGTCACGCAAACAATAGCGTTGACATTCAAGAGTTTATGATCATTCCATCAAAAAAATTTAATTTCAAAGATGGGTTAATGAAATCTGTGGAAGTCTATAATCATCTAAAAAATCTTTTAAAAGAGAAAGGGCTCAGCGTATCTGTAGGAGATGAAGGGGGCTTTGCCCCAAGTTTGAAAAAATCTGAGGAAGTTCTAGATTTAATTATTGAATCAATAGAACGAGCAGGCTTAACTTATCTAGATGATATTTCAATTGCACTAGATTGCGCAGCATCTGAACTTTTCACTGAAAATTCCTATAGATTGATAGGAGAAAATAAAAACTTTTCGTCTGAGCAAATGATTTATTACTTAGAATCGCTAATTAATAAATATGAAATTAAGTCAGTTGAAGATCCGTTTGATGAGACGGACTGGGATGCATGGAAAACTTTTACAAACAACAATGATTTTCAGATAGTAGGAGATGATATATTTGTTACTAAAGAAAAGCTTCTTAAAAAGGGAATAAAAAACAAAGTTGCTAACTCTATTTTAATAAAACTTAATCAAGTGGGCACGTTATCAGAAACGTTACAAACAATTTGTCTTGCAAAAAAAAATGGCTATAAGACCATAATATCCCACAGGTCTGGAGAGACTGAGGATAGTTTTATTGCCGACCTAGCTGTGGCTGTAGATGCTGGTCAAATAAAAACTGGTGCACCTGCTAGATCGGATAGAACTGCTAAATATAATCGTCTACTTCTTATTGAAGACGAGTTATACCCATGAGTGCCGTCAAAAAGATTTTTAGATTTTTAGCATTGATATTATTCATTATTATTTTAGCAAGCTTATTAAGAGACATTTTATTTGGTCAATTTAGCCTCCAAGAAAACAAAAAATTAGAAACATTAATTGAAAAAAAGGAAGATGAACTAATAAATATTTCAGAGAAAAATGAGATGCTCAAAGATGAAATTAGATTGCTCAAAAATAATGAAGAATATGTAGAGCATATAGCTAGGGAAAATTTAGGGCTAATAAGGGAAGGTGAAGAATACATAGATGAAGAACCAGATTAAAAAAGTTTATGCAATAATTCCATCTGCAGGGTCTGGAACAAGATTTAACGCAGCAATTCCAAAACAATATTTCAACATAAATGAAGAGTTGATTATTGAAAAAACAATTAATCATTTCCTAAATATTGATGAGATTATAAAGTTAATTATTCCTCTTGGAGAACAAGATAAAATTTTCTCAAATTTAGACATTGCAAAAAATGAAAAAATTCAGATTGTGTCGGGAGGCGACACTAGAGCTGAATCTGTTTTAAATGCTCTAAAAACCATCAAAGAAAACAGTATGGTAATTGTGCACGATGCAGTCAGGCCATTTATTCAGACTGAGATGATTAAAAATCTTATTGTAAATTTTGATGAAGAAAAAGATGATGCTCTTGTCTATGGAATTCCAATTTATGAAGCATTAAAAAAAATTGATCCTGATACTTTATCAATTAAAAAAAGTGTTGATAGAAACAAATATTATTTAGCTCAAACACCTCAGATTTGCCTTTCAAATGTTTTAAAGGAGTCGATTAATTTTTGTCTGAATGATAAGTTTTATCCTGGTGACGAATCAGAAGCAATTGAAAAAATAGGAGGAAAAGTAAGATTTCTTCCTGGTAGTAGGTCAAACATAAAGATTACCGTGCAGGAAGATTTACTAAATGAAAAAATAGGAAATGGGTTTGATAGCCATAGATTTCTCCCTGGAGATGGACTAATGATTGGTGGATGCAAAATCCCTTGTCAATATAAATTTGATGCTCATTCCGATGGTGATATTGTTTTACATGCCTTAATTGACTCTATGCTTGGTTCACTTGGTATTGGTGATATAGGCACACATTTCCCAAATACAGAGGAATGGAAAGATAGTGAAGGTGAATATTTATATAAATTAACCAATGAAATGATTAAAGAAAAAGGGTATTCACTAAGTCAGATTGATATAATCGTAGTATTGGAAGAGCCTAGATTAAATACTTTTAGAGAAAAAATTATAACTAGCTTAAAAAGGATAACAGGTCTAAAAGAGTCAAATATAGGTTTTAAAGCAAAGACTTCTGAAAAGATGGGCTTCATTGGAAAAAGTGAAGGAGCTGCTTGCTTTGTAATGGCTAAATTAAATAAATGAAAATTTTACTAACAAATGACGACGGAATTGAGTCGAAGATTACAAGGGCATTATTTGAAAAGCTGCAAGAAAATCACGATGTTACTTTAATTGCACCAAAGAAGGATAAAAGTGGGCAGGGTGCAGCAATTACTCTGAGAACTTCAGTTCAAATTGAAAAGCAAGAAAATGATATTTATGCAGTTGATGGCACTCCGGCAGATTGCGTTTTCATGGGATTAATGGCAATAATGAAAGACATCCCAGACATCATTATTTCAGGTATTAATAAAGGAGCTAACATGGGTGATGATGTCATTCACTCCGGAACTTTGGGAGCAGCATTTACAGGAAGGAAGTTGAAATATCCTCCCATAGCAACCTCAATTTCTGGTAAATCTTTCGAGCATTTCGAAGCAGCAGTCTTGGCAACTGATCTTATGCTTAATTATGTTTCAGATAATTACGATGAAAATGGGCATACTGGGTTAGTCTTCAATGTAAACATCCCAAACTTACCTTTCAATGAACTCAACGGCTTTACATTTACACGCCTTGGCAACAGAGGAGTACCATTAGCTCCTGAATTTGATGGAGATGATCAGACAGTAAGTTATAAAATCGGAAAATCAGGAAATCCAGATGGTGACTTAACTGGAACAGATTTTGAAGCTATCATGAATAAAAATATATCTGTAACTCCACTTTTTTGGGATATGACTAACCTTGAAAAAGTGAAAGGCAAGTTGCCTAATGTCTAACATTTCACATAAATTCTTAGCAGGTTTTTGCATGGGAATAGCTGAGATTACACCAGGTGTTTCCGGGGCAACAATCGCAGGTTTATTCAATGTTTATAAAGAATTTGTAACTTTTTTACATGTGTTTAGCCCATTTAAGCTGAAACCCAATTTTAAGTATTTTTCTCAGGAGATTAATTTCAGTTTTATCATTCCCTTGCTTATAGGTATGGCAATCTCAGTATATCTATCTGCTTTTGCAGTAGATTATTTAAGGAATAATTTTCTTTATGAGCTAAAAATTTTTCTTTCAGCAGTGATGCTTATTGCGGTAATTAAAAATTGTGCTTTTGATCAACCTTTTTTTGATTCTTTGAAATACTTTTTTGATTTTATTCTTGGTTTAGTTATGGCAGTTATAATTTCTTTTTCTTTATTGGAGTTAGATTTTAATAATATATTCCTGTTACCTTTTGCGGGCATTTTAGCTTTTGCAGCATTTCTTCTACCAGGCATTTCTGGTTCCTTAGTTCTCGTAATTCTGGGAGTATACGGAAATATAACCACAGCTATTAAAGATATAGACGTATTGTTTTTAGCGCCATTTATTATTGGGATGGTCTTATCTTTATTGATAATACCAGCTGAAATAATGAAGAGAATTAATAATAATGAGCGTAAGACTAAAGTATTTTTCTCCGGATTAATATCGGGATCTATTCCCGCAGTCTGGACACATTTATTTTAGACTTCTTTGAGCAAACTGAATTTTTCTTTTTTTTGAGCAAACTTTTCAGCTTCTGGCAACGCTTCTTTTTTTTCTGAAATATTTGGCCATTCTTGAGAAAGCCTGTCGTTTATTTCTATAAAAGCAATTTGATCAGGTGGTAGTTCATCCTCAGGAAAAATAGCATTAACTGGACACTCTGGTTCACATAAACCACAGTCAATACACTCATCAGGATTGATAACAAGAAAATTCTCCCCCTCATAAAAACAATCGACAGGACAAACTTCAACGCAATCTGTGTGTTTACATTCAATGCATGATTCAGTAACTATAAATGCCATAGAAATATTGTACTTCTATAATAAGGCTGCAATTCATTATTAAAAGTTAAAAAATTTATAAATGTCTAGACTATAGAAAAAATATATGCTCTAATACTGTATATATATACACCATAGGAAAAAAAATGGCAGATACAAAAAAACAATCGCTCGATACAGCTCTAAAACAAATTGAAAGCCAATTTGGTAAAGGAACAATTATGAAATTAGGTACCAGGGAAACTGTTGAAGTTCCCTCTATCCCAACCGGTTCCTTTGGGTTAGATAATGCTCTTGGAATAGGTGGTCTCCCAAAAGGAAGGGTGGTTGAGATATATGGTCCAGAATCTTCTGGAAAAACAACATTAACACTTCAAATTATTGCAGAGTGTCAGAAAGCCGGTGGTAGTGCTGCTTTTATTGATGCAGAACACGCATTAGACCCTGAATATGCAAAGGCTCTTGGAGTTGACATTGATGAACTACTTTTATCTCAGCCTGACACAGGAGAACAAGCACTAGAGGTGACTGATATGTTGGTCAAAAGTGGAAGTTTAGATGTAATTGTTATTGATAGTGTAGCAGCATTAGTTCCTAGAGCAGAGCTGGAGGGTGATATGGGTGATTCACATGTTGGTCTTCAAGCAAGATTAATGTCCCAGGCCCTAAGAAAAATTACAGGAAGTATTCAAAAATCAAATACTATGGTTATTTTTATTAATCAAATCAGAATGAAAATTGGCGTAATGTTTGGAAGTCCAGAAACTACTACAGGTGGTAATGCACTTAAATTTTACTCAAGTGTAAGATTGGACATAAGACGAATCGGAGCAATAAAAGATGGAGATGAAGTAGTAGGGAATGAAACAAGGGTAAAAGTCGTCAAAAATAAGATGGCACCTCCATTCAAAGTCGTAGAATTTCAGATTCTTTATGGTAAAGGTATTAACAAAAATGCTGAAATAATTGAGTTTGCTGTGAAAAAAGGAATTATAGAAAAAGCAGGAGCTTGGTACAGTTATAAAGGCGATAAAATTGGCCAAGGTATTGCCAAAACTTCAGAGTTCTTAAAGGAAAACCCAAAAATTCTTGAAGAAATCGAAGCTTCTGTTCTGGCAAATTAACTATTTTCTTGAATGTACTGGTCAACGAGAGCCTCTAATACTGTTAGAGGCAAGATTCCATTCATTAGAACAACTGAATGAAAATCTTTAATATCGAATCTATTTCCTAATTCTGCTTTAGCTCTTTCTCTTAATTCCATAATCTTAATTCTGCCAATCATGTAAGAAGTAGCTTGAGCAGGCCAGACAATATATCTTTCAATCTCTGATTCAGATTCACTTCTAACCTCACCAGCATTATCCATCATATAAACAATAGCTTCTTCTCTAGTCCATTCTTTTGAATGAAGGCCTGTATCAACAACTAATCTTGCTGCTCTAAATAGTTCTGATTGTAGTGAACCAATCATTTCATAAGGATCCTTAATCAAACCAGCCTCTACTGCCAATCTCTCAGCATATAATGCCCATCCTTCTGAAAAAGCTGAAGTTCTATATCCAAATTTGTTCCAAAGAGTTTGATTTTGATTCTCTTGATTCAAAGCTATCTGTAAGTGATGGCCAGGGACAGCTTCGTGAAAAGAAAGTGCAGGCATTTTGAAAGTCTGTGTTGCATTAATATCATATAGATTGGCATACCATGCAGCTGGTCTGGAACCATCTAATGATGACCCTTGATAATACCCTCCCGCAGCACTTTTTTCAGAAAAAATTGGAACCCTTTTAACTACGACTTTTGCTTCGGGTAACTCGTTAAAATAATCTGGAAGCATCGTATAAGTTTCTTCATTTATTCTTCTATACTCTTCGAGAATTGCTTCTCTGCCTTTATCTGAGTCCTCAAACAAGAATCGAGGATCATTATTCAATTCAACAAAAAGGTCAGCTAATGGCCGATTTGTATCATAACCTTCCTCTGATAATATCCTTTTAATTTCTGATTGAATCTCATCAACCATCTGCAAACCTAAATTATGAATTTCATCAGCAGTCAGATCTGTTGTAGTAAAGATTTGTAAGCGATGTTTATAGTAATCATCACCATTAGGCAAGCTCCATACGCCATCAAATTGTCTAGCATTTTTAGAATTTTCTTCTACAAGAATTTTTAATCTTGCGTATGAAGATTTAAATTTTTCAATATTATCTTTGAGATTGAGCAACATGTATTCCTCTTTATCATTATCTAAATTCATCGATTCTGATGCATCTTTAAAACTTACAAATAAAGGGTGTTGGTCAGTTGGAGTTTCAATAAGAGAAGTTAGCTGCAACAAAGTCTTTTCATACACAAACTTAGGGGAGTAGATACCAGCCTCAGCTCTCCTTTTCTCAAATATCATCAGCTGCTCAATTGCTTTTGGAATTTCAGATATACGTTTTATATAATCTTCAGCATCTTTTTCAGAGACCAATTTATGAGTATCTGTCATAAAATTCACGAAACTTAAATGTGTTCCGTAAAATTGGATAAAAGGACCCATATAATACCTAAAATTTTCAAAGCCTCTTTTTTCAATATTTGCTGCAAATTTTGCAACTTCTAAGTTAAGTTTTGCAGAGTTAGGTAACTTTGTTTCATCAAAATTATTTAATTTTTCATAATAGATAAGAAATTTTTCATGATCCGATTCAGATTTTTCAACTGAATAGTCATCTAATTTTTCATTATGATTTGTAAGGAAGTCTAGTTGATGAAGTCCCAAGCTAGTTAAAGTTTGTGGGCTCTCGAGAATAGGCTCCAAGACCGACTCATCAAGAAATTTATCAAGACTATTAGTAGCTGGTTGAGCAATAGTTTTTGCAAAATCTTTAAGCATTGCTTTTGCAAAAAAATTTGGATTGAATGAAATTGTCAGTAAAAAAGCAAACAAAAGTGCCCCTAATAAAAAACCGCCAATTGATGTAAAAAATCTAATCATTTTTCTTCCTCCATTCTTTGTTTTATTTCATCAATATTTAAATTTAATTTTTCATTTGTATTTCTAATTACAAATTCAAAATTGTTATTTGAAAAATTCTTTGGTCCGATGACAATAGAGTATGGGATTCCTAATATTTCATTATCGGTAAATTTTTGACCAGCGCGCATGTCTCTATCGTCTAAAAGAACATCATGACCTGCATCTTTAAGTATCTGATAAACACTTTCACACTCCTTTAGTACTTCATCCTTTTTAGGATCGAGACAGATTACATTTACGTGAAAGGGAGCGATTGCATAGGGCCATATTATTCCTCTATCATCGTGATTTTGTTCAATGGCTGCAGCAACTATTCTTGATACACCTATTCCATAGCAACCCATGAAAACATCTATGCCTTGTCCAGATGAGTCTTTAATTGATACAGACATCTTTTCACTATATTTTTGTCCGAGTTGAAAGATATGGCCGACTTCAATACCTCTTTTAATAATTAACTTTCCTTTACCATCTGGTGAGGGCTTTCCATCCAATTCACTTGGGTCTTTCTCATATTCCAAAACTTCAACATTTGCAGCAAAATCACTTGAATTACTAATTGCCAATAAATCTTCACCAGAGTCAGCTATAATATGAAATTCCTCACTTACATCGCCGCCAATATTGCCTGCATCTGCTTTTACAATCCTATAATCTAAACCTACATCGTCAAAGGTGCTAATATAAGCTTCTTTCATATTCTCATAACTGCTCTCCATGCCTTTTTTATCGATATCAAAGCTATATGCATCCTTCATCAAAAACTCTCTACATCGCATAATGCCGAATCTTGGGCGAATTTCATCTCTAAATTTTGTTTGAATCTGGTATAAATTAATTGGCAGTTCTTTGTAGCTCATAGGGTAGCTTCTAAAAATTTCACAGACTATTTCCTCATGTGTTGGCCCCAAAACAAAATCTCTATTTGATCTATCTTTAAACTTTAGAAGCTCCTTACCATACTGATCATACCTAAGTGACTCTTTCCATAATTCGGCTGGTTGAACCATAGGCATTAATATTTCTTGCGCTCCAAAACTATCAAGATTTTTTCTGACTATATTCTCGACTTTTTTTAGTACTTTGTATCCAAGTGGCAGCCAATTATAAATCCCCGCAGCAGATTTTTTAATCATACCGCTTCTAATCATTAGTTTATGGCTAATTAGTTCAGCATCTGATGGGTCTTGCCTTGTTGTGGGGACGAATAATTTTGAGAAATACACTATAATCTCCTGGATTAATTATATGGTAATTTAGTAAGGATTATGCCCATTTAATAGTATTATTGCGAAGTATGTAATTCAAACTTTGAAGTTTTTCAAAAAATAAGTGAAATACCTATTAAAGAATGCATTAAATGTAACAAATCCACTAAAGTGTTAAAATTACCATCTGCTTCGAAATTTAAATTATAAGGCAGCTGTTGGAATTAGATAGATTTTAAAGTTAAAGGCAAAAAAAACCTTCAATCCAGTAATAATGAGAGAAAAAGATAACAAAAAAGGATCTTAAAAAAATGAGAAGTCATCATTGTGGTAATTTAAATATTAAAAACCTCAACGAAGAAGTAACTATTTGTGGATGGATACATAGAAGAAGAGATCATGGTGGTGTAATTTTTCTCGATGTCAGAGATACTACTGGGATCGTTCAAGTTGTTGTAAATCCTGAAAATGAACAAGCTTTCAAGATAGCAGAAGATATTAGGTCTGAATATGTTATCAAGGCATTCGGGCAAGTTGAAGGGAGGCCTGAAGATTCTCAAAATGCTCAATTAACAACGGGTGACATTGAAATTAAATGCAGTTCAATTGAATTATTGAATGAAGCAGAGACACCTGCATTTCCACTTGATCAATCATCAGAAGTTGGTGAAGACGTAAGATTAAAAAACAGAACTTTAGATCTCAGAAGACCTGAGATGCAAAATAATTTAAGACTTAAATCCAACCTGACAAAATCTGTTAGAGATTATTTAGAGAATAACAATTTTGTGGATATAGAAACTCCAATATTAACAAAAGCTACACCAGAAGGTGCGAGAGATTATCTAGTTCCAAGTAGAACGAGTGCGGGTAATTTCTTTGCACTTCCTCAGTCACCACAATTATTCAAACAAATGTTGATGATTTCTGGTTTTGATAGATATTACCAGATTGCTAGATGTTTTAGAGATGAGGATCTTAGAGCTGATAGACAACCAGAGTTTTCACAGATTGATATTGAGGCATCATTTGTAGAGGAACAAGACGTGATGAATTTTGCGGAGGAAATGATCAGTGAATCATTCAAGAAAATTCTAAATAAAAAACTTAATAAGCTACCAAGATTAAAATGGCACGATGCTATGGAGAGGTATGGATGTGATAAACCCGATCTAAGAAACCCTCTGCAACTTATTGAGTTATCTAACATTTTTAAAAAAGAGGAATTCAAAGTTTTTTCAGACCCGGCAAACGACAATAACTCAAGAATTGCAGCACTAATAGTACCTGAAGGTCATAAAATTGGTAGAGGACAAATCGACAGATATACAGAATTTGTCAAAGAATTTGGAGCTAAAGGTTTAGCTTATATAAGAGTTGAAGGTGATAATGTTTCAGACCTTGCATCGCCGATTCTTAAATATCTTTCCGAAGAATGCTTAACAAATATCATGACTACTTTAAATGTTAAAAAAGGTGACTTAATATTTTTTGGAGCTGGCAAAGAGAAAATTGTGAATGACTATATGAGTAGACTCATAACTAAGCTTGGTGATGATTTAGATCTTTTGGAGGGCGATTTTGCAGCTTGTTGGATTACTGAATTTCCAATGTTTGAGGAAGCTTCGGATGGATCTTTAACTTCTTTGCATCATCCATTCACATGTCCGTTCGAAACAGATCTTGAAAAGCTTGGTAAATTAAACCCTCTAGAAATTAATTCGAAAGCTTATGACATGGTGATAAATGGAGTGGAAATTGGTGGAGGATCTATTCGTATTCATAATAAATCTCTTCAGGAAAAAGTTTTTCAATTACTAGGATTATCTGAAGCAGAAGCACAGACAAAATTTGGTTTCTTTTTAAAAACCTTAACAACCGGTTGTCCACCACATGGAGGAATCGCATTTGGGCTTGATAGGCTAGCTATGTTAATGGTGGGAGCAGATTCTATAAGAGATGTAATAGCCTTTCCTAAGACTCAATCAGCGTTATGCTTGCTAACTGAAGCACCTGGATCTGTAACAGATGAAAGTCTCGATGAGCTACATATTTCTAGAAAGGAGGATTAATGGCAGGGCATTCCAAATGGGCAAATATAAAACATAGAAAAGCAAGACAAGATGCTAAGAGGGGCGCAGTTTTTACAAAAATAATTAGAGAACTTACTGTAGCGGCTAAAGATGGTGGTCCAATTATAGAAGATAATCCAAGATTAAGACTTGCTTATGATAAAGCACTGTCTGCTAATATGACAAAAGATACAATCAATAGAGCAATACAAAGAGGAGCAGGAGGCCAAGAGGGCCAAAATCTAGAGGAAGTAATTTATGAGGGGTATGCTCCTGGAGGTGTAGCGGTCTTTATTAAAACACTAACAGATAATAAGAATAGAACGGTTTCAGAAATAAGGCATGCATTCACAAAATATGGTGGAAATCTAGGTACATCAGGCAGCGTCGCATATCTATTTGAAGCAAAAGGAAAGCTATTGGTTAATTCAGATATGTCTGATGAAAAGCTTTATGATATTGCGGCTGAAAATGGTGCAAATGATATTAACGAACTTAATGGAAGTAAGACCGAAATTGTTTGTGAGCCGAAAGAATTATCCAACCTTAAGGAAAAGTTAGAGTTAGGTAACTTTATAGTTGAAGCCTCTGAAATAGTTATGGAAACAGAAACGAACATTCCTTTAAGTTTTGAACAGTCTGAAAAAAATATGAAATTGACCGACGCAATTGAAGATCTTGATGATGTTCAGGATGTTTTCACTAATGCAGATCTAGATGAATCAGTTTTTTAAACATGACAATTAATCAAAGAAAAAAAGGGCATGACTTCGAAAGAAAAATTGCCAAGAAGTTGCAAGAGGACCTAAATCTTCTTAAACCAGTGAGAAGAATACTCAACCAGTATCAAGAAAAAAACCACCCTGACTTAAAATTAGGAAGATGGAATATTGAGTGCAAGGCATATAAAAAAGGTTTTGAGCCTGCTGCTGCATGGTGGAATCAGGTTTTAAGTGTTATTGGTGATGGAGAATTTCCAGCCTTAGTTTATAAATTTGATAATAAACCTATTAGAGTGAGAGTCATGTTTAAAAACTTAAATGAGCAACTATCTGATTCAAGCAAACTTGTAGATTTAAACTGGGAAAGCTTCATTTATTTACTAAAGAAGAAATACCAAATCGATTTGGAGGGCCATAAATAATGGATTTTGACGCACTTGAACTTTTATTGCAGGCCTCACTACCTGTTCAAATAATACTGGCAATTCTTATAATTGCTTCAATTACCTCATGGGTTCTAATATTTGAAAAATATTTCACTCTAGCCAGGTCAACAGATGCTTCACATGATATAGAGGACAAGTTCTGGGAGGGTGAAAAGATTGAGGATTTATACCTTTCACTCAAAGAAAAAGATATTACTGATCTAGAGCCGTCAGAATTGATACTTGTTTCAGTTTATGACAGTTTGATGAATAAAAACGAATCTTTAAATAAAGTTGAATCTACAGAGAGGCTTTTGAGAGTAATTGTAAACAGAGAAGAGGAAAGGCTATCAAAAAACCTCTCACTACTAGCCACGATAAGTTCGAGTTCCCCTTACATAGGTTTATTAGGAACAGTAATTGGAATTATAAATGCATTCCAAGGGCTATCAACCACTGCACAACTCACATTAAGTTCTGTTGCTCCAGGAATTTCTGAGGCGTTAGTTGCCACAGCAGTAGGTTTATTAGCAGCAATACCTGCACTGATTGCCTATAACCAATTTTCAAAAAAACTAGATAACTTAATTAATGGAACTCTAGCATTTGCGGAACAATTGATAATCCAAATAGATAAAAAATAAAACTATGCTCCTAAAAAAAAGAAGCAAATCAACAAAAGCAATTAACGAAATCAATGTAGTTCCATACGTAGATATTATGTTAGTTTTATTGGTAATTTTCATGGTTGTGGCACCACTAGCAGTTCAAGGATTAGATATCAACTTACCAAGTGTTCCAGCAGATGAAATTGAGCTTGATAACACTGAGCCATTTATTATTGATGTTAATGAAAATGGACAATATTTTATCGAAGAAGACGGTAGTAATGTTCAAGTTTCTCTGGGATTCATTGAAGACCGATTTGCGAGAATAATACAAACAAATCCTGATATAGAAATTATTGTTAGAGGTGATCAAAATACCTCTTATCAATCAATAGCTGAATTATTAAGCGCTTTACAATCGAATGGTGCTAATAATTTTTCACTAGCAACGCAACCATGATGAAATGGTTATCAGCATTATTTTTTTCGATAATTGTGCATGCTCTAATCTTTTTAAGTTACGTTTTTTTCACAACTGAAAGTGTTGAAAACACAACAAGAAAGATTACAAATGTAAATTTTCTGGATGAAGAGCAACAAGCAAAAGAAGAGGTTCGTAAAAGCAGCAAACTTCAAGAAAAGAGTTTGAGGAAAGAAGATTCCAAGGAACTAAATACAAATAAACCTAACGAAATAGAAAATTTTGAAGAGTATTTAAAAGAAGAAGAGATGGAAAAAAGAGTTTCAGATAATGCTGATGTTATTGAACAAATAAGTTATAAAGTGATCAAAGATATAGAAGCACTCTGGATTAGGCCAAACAGCGCAAAAGCAGATATGTTTACAGATTTTAATCTGAGCATAAATAGATTAGGAATCATTGAAAATATTGAAATGAAAAAAACAAGTGGAGACAAAGCATTCGATCGAGCAGCACTGAATGCCATTAGAAAGTACAAGCAAATTAAATATGTCAGAAATTTGGATGATCAAACCTTTCAGGCATATTTCTCAAATTTTACTGTAAGGTTTAAACCAGAATGAAACGAATAATTTTTTTATTGCTCTTAGCTTTTGAATTCAAGGCTGATCTTGTTCTTGAAATAACTGAAAGTGCAAGCAAGCCAATAAAAATTGCTATTTTAGAAAAAAATGATAATTCTCTTGCGGGCCAAGAAATTATCAATGTAATTTCAAATGATCTAAAAAGAACAGGAGAATTTAAAGTCTTAGGTATGGATGAATTATTAAGTATTCCTATAAATGAAAGTGAAGTTATTCAAAGAGACTGGTTGTTGATGGATGTAGATTCAATAATTTTTGTAGAAGTTCAAAATAAAGACAATAATCTAGATATCGCTTACTCAATTTTTGATATTAGTTATAACGAAACTGAGGATAAAAGAAGAGTTTTAGGGTTGCCAGATAGTTTAAGGCAGTCAAGCCATTATGTTTCGGATGGAATATATAAATATTTTTACGGTATTGAAGGTATTTCATCAACAAAGCTCATGTATGTTACTAGAAACGGAGATACTCACAAACTAATTATTAGTGATGCAGATGGTTTTAACGAACAGGTTCTTTTAAAGTCAAACAATTCGATAATATCACCAGCATGGTCTACAGATGCAAAAAAAATCGCTTATGTTTCATTTGAAAATAATCGAGCACAAGTTTTTACTCAAAATCTAGCAACTGGGAAAAGGAATTTAGTCTTGAGCTCTAAATCTTCTGTAAGCTCACCAGCATGGTCACCTGATAACAAAGATTTGGCTTTTACTAGTACAAAAGACGGCAATTCAGAGATTTATACCATAAATTTGGAGTCAAAAAAAATTACGCGATTAACTGAAAATCTAGCTATTGATACTGAACCAGCTTGGTCTCCTGATGGAAAAAATATAATTTTTACCTCAGATAGATCTGCCAGTCCTCAAATTTATGAAATAAATGTAAGATCAAAACTCAAAAGAAGACTTACAACTGAAGGCAATTATAATGCCAGGGCTTCATATCTTGATAAAAATGAAATAATTTTTGTGCACAGGTCAAAGACTGACTTCAATATTGCTAAATTACATTTAAGCTCCAGAGACTTAGAAATTCTCACTTCAACTAAAAATGATGAAAGTCCATGCATAGCACCTAATGGCAATGTTATAATCTATTCCACAAAAGACGGAAATTTATCGTATCTTGCTGGTGTTAATATTAGTAGTAAGGTAAGTTTTAAACTTCCAGCTTTATATGGAGAATTAAAAGAACCAGCATGGTCACCATTTTTAAGGTAATTATGAAAAATATATTAATTTCACTTTTTTCGATTTTTATAATTTTTGCTTGTTCATCAACGCCTATTGAAAAAGTTGACGTACAAGAAACTAAGACAGTTGATTTAACTGAAAACAGTCAACAAATGGACAACAAAGTAATTATGAGTGATGTAGGGCTAGGCGCAGCTTACATTACTGTTCTATTTGATTACGACGATGATACTTTGAAAGAGGAATCATTGGAGGAATTATTTACTATTTCAAGATTAATGAAAGCAAATTCTAAATATACACTTTTAGTCGAAGGCCACGCAGATGAGCGAGGGACAAGAGAATATAATCTAGCTTTAAGTGAAAGAAGAGCAAAAGCAGTAGAAGATTTCTTAACTGCCACAGGTGTTTCTTCCTTTAATATTGAAGTGGTTGGTTATGGCGAAGAAATGCCAGTTGATAACAGCTCTAATGAGACGGCTTGGTCCAAAAATAGAAGAGCAGAATTATACTTTATTAAGTAGTGCTACGTTTTCTTTTATTAGTCTTCCTGAGTTTTAATGCACTGGCTCAAGAAAATAGTGATAAAGAATTTATTGAGTTGTATCTTAAAATTCAAAATCTTGAAACTGAAATAGCTACTTTAAGGAATGAAATTGAGGTAATTCAGACACAACTAGACTTTTATCAAGCAAAAAATATTGAAAAAATAAACGAGATTGATTCCAAGCTAATTTCTATAATGTCTATTGAAGATCTTCAGAAATCAGAGGTAATCGTTGAGAGAGATGATCAAATTCTAAATTCGTATGATCAAGCAATACTGTTAATCAGAAAGGGACAACTAAATGAAGCTTTGAGCGCCTTGAATACATTCGTACAAAATAGTAATGATTCTGATAATACGCCTTTGGCTTATTTTTGGATGGGTGAAATAAATCTAACGAACGGAAATTTAGCGGTCGCTACTCAGAATTATAATACTCTTGTAGGCCTTTATCCTACTCATTGGAAAGTGCCTCTAGCAAAATTTAAGCTCGGTACTATATATTTAGAGCAAGGCAGTAGCGAAAGAGCTGTAGCACTCTTCGAAAGTATTGTCAGAGAATATCCTGATAGTTCTGCAGCAAAGGCTTCCGCTGAGACATTAAGTAGTCTAGAATAGCGCAGTGAAATTGTTGGGTCGTTAGCTCAGCTGGTAGAGCACCGGGCTTTTAACCCGTTGGTCATAGGTTCGAATCCTATACGACCCACCATCATTTTTGTATATAAGAAATATTGCATCAATGTTACAATTTCAGATGGGTACCATATATTTTGAAGTGGCGAGTTGTTTTTTAACAGAGAGATATTAATAAGAGAGTAATGATTTTAAAGAATAAGTTGGGTTTATTAATATCGGCGTTATCAACAATTATATTGGTTGCCTGTGGTGGAGGTAATGATTCAATTCCAAGTGCGTATCCAGTTCCAGCACCAACACCAGCACCAACACCAGCACCAACACCAGCACCAACACCAGCACCAACACCAGCACCGACACCTGCACCGACACCAGCACCGACACCAGCACCATCAACAGCCTCACTGTTATCCGTAACAATTAATGGTACTGCTTATGACGTTATTCAGATGTCAGGTGTTAATGCGAGCGCAACACCAGGCGGTAATGCTATCGCTGATTTGAGAACAGTTTATGCATATACGCCTGACGGCACAAATGGCGAAGGTACTTATCAAGGGTCTTCGTGGCCATACGCCACTACTGATAGAGATATTTCCGAGCTTGTAATTGATTTTGTCTCTACAGGAGATGAGGTTGCAACATTTACAAAGAATTCCGACAACCAAATTCTTATTAACGATCAACCTGCATATCAATATACCGGGGATAATTCAGATTCAGAAGCAACAGGTAATGCTGTTGGAGGTGTTTGGTATTTATTTAAACCAGATGGATCAACACTTGAACCAACACCAGAACCCACACCAGAACCAACACCAGAACCCACACCGGAACCCACACCAGAACCCACACCAGAACCCACACCAGAACCAACACCAGAACCAACACCAG
>MDTB01088058.1_pt1 | contig 19258 bp, 15 predicted proteins | sample 811161 | NCBI WGS metagenome assembly MDTB01 (sample SAMN05326650, study PRJNA326480) | marine metagenome | isolation source: seawater | place: Mediterranean Sea | collected 2009
AGGAGCCGGAAGAGGTCGAGCAGGAGCCGGAAGAGGTCGAGCAGGAGCCGGAAGAGGTCGAGCAGGAGCCGGAAGAGGTCGAGCAGGAGCCGGATGGAGGAACTTTATTCGCCGAATTTGACTGGTCATCTGATAGATTCCAACCTCAGAAGATAGGTGATTGTAATACGAGTGAAATTAGCGAAGTAGCGATTCAGCAAGCCTCCTCACTTTCCTCGGGAAAACTCCAGATTGAACCTTCCATAGTTTTCCTTGATGAGACATTCACTGTCACATACAGGTCTATGTTCGGAGAAGGGCCTTGGGGCGTGGAAAGCACCGGTATACCTGAATGGCTAGGGTTCCTGATAGAGAACGCTAGTGGTCCACATGATCTGTTCGACGATGGTACCAATGGTGACGCTGTAGCGGGAGATGGAGTATTTTCCAGATCATGCCTGCACCTTAGCGAAGACTTCCTTTCCCCGGGGAAGGTTGCGAGAGAGTGGATGGGAATGGGAATTCTGGATACTTCGCTCAGAGGAACAGTAGGTTTCCAGCAAGCCTCTGAGAATGTCAGGACTACAGAAGGGGGATACTTTGTGACAATGGGGGATACCTATGGAGAGAGGTGGACTAATGGTTGGGAGCACGTCAGCCCTTCACTATGCACGGCCTGCTATGACGCATGGAACGTCTCGGGACACGTATTCGACTTTATCGCAATCCAGACCAGGGACTCCGTAGGAGGGGCGGGATATGTCCGCTTCCATGATCCAGTAGGAAATATCGGGATGGCTCCACCATGTGAGTATTATTCGCATTGTTACTCCCCGTTAGACGGTAAAGAGCACCCGGAACTAAGAGGTATTCTACACATGCAGTACGTCACGTCATTCGGTCTGAGCCACGAGATGGGGCATGGTCTACTGGGACTGGACACTCGGGGTTTCCCTGAACATGGAGAGGGAGCCTGGAATAGCGGAGATGGTATGCACCTCGATAGTGACACGACGGTGAGAGGAGACATCTCAGGTCCCTTCTGGGATCCAGAAAGGGGTTGGCCACATGCAGTACAAATAGAGGATGAGAACGGTGATAGAACAGAAGTCAGGCTGATTCACGACAATGGTTCGTTCATGATTGTCCCGGACGGACAGGAGCGTATGGTCTGGTCGGACATCTTCCTCTACATGGCAGGCTTCCTTCCTGCTGAAGAAGCTACTGAAGTCAATTACAAGCTGATCAACGAGAGCATAGAGTCATGTGTTACTGAGGAGCAAGCTCTCTTCTGTACGGGAACGAATGTGACTGCAGAGCGTGTAATAGAATTCGATACGCAGGACTTCATCGAAATGTATGGAGCTAGGGTCCCCCCTCATGACTACGATGAGAGCCAGATTAATCTCGGCGTCATTCATATCAGTGACAGGAACCATACCGAGGCAGAGATGGTTTGGTTCACTGAATCTTACAAGGAGTGGGCGTACTCCAACCAAACCAGCGGATGGAAATTTCTCACCCAGAACGATCCCTGGCCCGTTGTTACTAGGGGCCTGAGCTCGGTGAACATAGACCCAAATCAGATGACTGAGAGGCCTCTTGCTGACTCTAGCATTCTAGTCCCAGAGGGAGGTCCAGATGAGGTATCCGGGTGTGGCTACCCAAGCAGCCAGTATGGTGACCTAATCGCGCCAGACAGCCCGTATGGAAATCAGACAATATTCTTCTCGGATGAATCTATGGAGGGACTCTGCTTCCTCAATGAGCTCTACTATTGGATGGGTGACGAAAGTAGCCCAAGCGGACCGCCTACGGATTCATCCTACTTCTTGGGTCACTTCGAGAGGACGCCTGTCGACAACACATGGCACAATGTCACTGTTTTCAAGGACGAGGAAGGAAGGATATGGTGGGAAAACGAGGCGGGTGCCATTTGGGAATTGATATGGGTCAGCAATACGTGATATATGCGCAATTAACTAGACTTAATGATTAGACTAGGGACCTATTTCCATTTACCAGTCTGACAGAGTCGATTGCACGGACCTTCGCTCGAACTCTGGGTTCAGAATAGACAAATGCATGTTGGATACTGCTCTCGCTGCAGAATCTAGCGCTGCACCTGCAGATCCTATTTCCTTCGCAAATGCGTCACCAATGAATGAGAGGCCATGTCTAGAAATCACAGATCCTGGGCCTGAAGATGCTCTGCTGTATCGCCATTTATGTGATTTCCATCCCTCGTCGGAAAGGCCTATCTTTTCTGTGATTATTTTCGTCAATGGGGCCTTGTCCTGGTCAATTAGCTGATGGCTGATTTCAGGGCAAAGCTCTACGAGGGCTGTCATTTCGTCAACTTTGTAGATACTGAAACCCTCTGGAAGGAGCTCTGGGAGTGTTTCACAAGGCCCCCATGCGACTATGCACGGGGAGCTTTTTCCTACGATCTCTAAATCTATTCCCCTCACAATTTCAGCAGCTTGCTCTACTGGGACCGCCACCAGAACTCTATCGAATGTTGAAGATTGCATTCCGCCTTCGAACTCTGAAGTAACTCTAATCTCATCCCCCAATAGTTCCACATTACATACCGAATGTCCATGATTAACTTCTGACCCTGCAGATAGGTGGACAAGCAACTCTGGTAGCGGCAGTATTGGGACGAGGGAGTCCCCATCACGTCTGACCAGTCCGAGAGTCTCCCATTCGGCCGTAAATCTACTCATCCATTTTGGGATTGAATCTAGAGACCTTGCTCCCAAATGTAATACGGTTCTTCTGTCATTCTGCCAGCCAGTTAGTCTTCCACCTAAATTAGACCCCTTGTCCCAAATGGTCACATTATGCCCCAGATCGGAAAGGAGTCTTGCGGCAAACATTCCCGATAGCCCTCCTCCTACAATTCCTATTTCCATTGCTCCTCCTGCTGTAGCCCTGTTTGTGTTTTCTATGTATGATTGCATATCAATTCGATTCGCATGATTCACTGTAGGCCTTTTTCGGATCTTCCCCATCACGGGATCTGCAGGGCCGAATGCTCGGTCGAAGAGTCCGAAGCACCACTGGACCCCAGCAATGGAGCTGGGGTCTCTGCCGTCTAGGGCAAATCTGTTATTCATCTCCAATGCTAGGTGCATTGCATCCTCAGCGTTCCCTCTCCATCCTGCAAATGCCTTCCCCCATGTCATTCTCACGTTATTGTGCATCGAGCCGTGTCTGAGCAGACCTGTCTGGGCAGAGTCCCATAGAAGGTCTCCGGAGCGCCCCCTCTCGAGCTGGAGAGGGGATTTCTCTGAGATATGCGGACTTCTCTGATTCCATGATGAGATTGCCCAACCAGGAATATTGGACCAGTCCTCTGGATTCCTTACCGCATGAGCATGATGGTGAGCGTGCTCTCTGAAAACAAGCATCTCATCGAGGAACTTCTCCGCTCCCTTCCCCCCTATGGATGCAGCGTCCCTAACTATCCTCATTGCAGAGATCATCCCATAGTGTATCCATGGGGACATCCCACTCACACCATCAATTATTGCTGCGTTATTTCTCTTAGTATGATAGCTCCTAATCCCTGATTTACACCAATTTTCCCAGTGTTCTATCGCATACGAGGAACCTCCTCTGACTTCGGTTACAGCTACTACAGTCGGATCGATGTCACACTTGGATAGTAGCTCCAATCCACCATCCTTTGACATCTCTAATCGCACGTCTACAGGTAAGAATGGAGGTTTCCATGATTCTGGCATTCTCAGAGTCTTTTCCCTAATCAGGGGCCAATTTCTAGATACACGAGCTCGCATCTCGTCCTTTGTCGCATCCCTGAATCTGAATGGCCTATCTCTCGATTTGCCAAAAACGGGTCGCGGCAGAATGCAGTGAGAGTCAACCTCCACTAGGCAGCAATGCTCGCTAACTTTTCCCGCCCAATTTTTCCATGGAAGGAGATCGACCATATCGGTGATGACTAGTCCTGACTGCTTTGCTAATTCGAGAAGATATGGCCCTCTGAAACCCTTCCTTGAAACGTGCACAATATAGTCAACTCCGATGGAGTCCGCCATATCTGCAACATCTGCTGCGCCCTCGAGTAGGAATCTGTGGTGTCTGTATGATGCGTACTGGTACCTCTCGTCTATTCCATGGTATACGAGTAACGGCACTCCCAGAGAATTCGCTAGATGCCGTGCGGTGTCGAATGTAGGGCTCTCTTCTAACCTGATTGCGGTACGCATCCAGTGAATTACGAAAGAGGGGGTATCGATAAGCTGGGAGCGAAAGACACACCTCTCTGCAAGATGATTTGGAAGATCTGATGTATCGAACATGATCATAGCATCTCCGTCCATCATTTCAACTATCGTTATTTTCCTACATTGAAGAAAGGCTCTGATATCGATAGAGGATTATTAGAGGGGGATGGCATGCCAATCTTATGGATATAAGGCCGATAGTAAACGCAGTAAGGATTTTTTTCTTCTTTTTGGTCATCCTATTTGTCATCTTCAGCAGGACATCCATGCTCAGAGACAACCCCCTCAATGGAATATTGGGGTGACGAACTGGCCTCACTGGACTATCCAATCGAGACAGTACTGATGAGTGCATGCCGGAGGGTCGAATAGAAGCTTATCCTCAGGTTGAATAATATCGATAAGTAGATTCGAATTAGAGCCCTCTGAAATCTGAACTATAGAGCTCGTTGAAGCTGGTAGGTAATCCTCACCAGTGCTTGCTAGAGATAGCCTCAGTATGTGTCCAGCCTCAATCTGAGCATCTATTGCGAAGAATTCCATTTTCGCATTTATAGTCTCGAAGACTGGGAGCCAAGTTTGCTCTTCTTCTCCTCCTTCATGGTACCTAAGATCCATAATGGCATGACCAATATGGATACAGTTACCATCCTCTGAACAATCTTCCATTAGTGCATATATTTGGCCACCTAATGTCGTAGTTGTCACATCTATGTGCAACCTTGGAAGTCCTGAAATCCAGATGTCATCTTCGAAAGGATCGCTCTCGTAAATAGGTCCAAAATTTCCATTAGGTAATATTGTGGTTGAGCCTGCTACATTCATCATCTGCCCCCCCAGTTCGAATGATATTGTTTCCATGCTTTGTGGGGGATACCGGTCCTCAATCCTCCATTGGCCTTGGTTGGACTGTATCTCGACAAATAATCCAGGTTTTTCACCAACTCCTTTGAGGTACCATTCGAACCATTCGAGCAAATCCTGCATCCAGTCAAATCTAACCATCTCGGGATATGCTTCTCTTCCTCTACCCTCTCCTGAGCGGTTGAAGTGATAATCGGGCCTATCGGGGTAATCATGATCCCACTGTCCGAACAAGCCCTTGGACTCGATGCCTGCATCAATCAGCTGATTGATCACTGGAATTGCCATATGGGGATCTACGTTCCAATCATGCATCCCCTGAATCAGGTATACCGAGCCACCATAATTCTGTAGGACTCTATCCAAGAAGTATCTCTCCTCCCAGTAAGTCCCAGCAACCTCTCCACCCCACATGTATGCAGCGACTCCAGTCCCGGGACCAATGATGTAGTCAGGACATACGTTTCCGATATCTTCCTGGTCACCGTCAATACCATAGGAGCCGTATACACCATTGTGCATGATTGGGGCTCTGGCTTCACTACTTCCATTCTTCCACATTAGCTCCATCACACCTATTAGTCCTGAAATTGGAACTATGGTCTTCAGGTACTCATTCCCGAACGTCGCTGCCTGCCATGGGGTGGATCCGTCATATGACTTCCCTATCATCGAAACCGCACCATTGCTCCAATCCTGAGAACCCAACCAAGTAACAGCAGCATCAACTCCAAGCTGCTCGGCATTTCCCATCAGGTCCATGCAGTGATTTGATCGTCCCGTACCCATTACAGACACTTGGGCAAAAGCATATCCATGAGGTAAAATCTGGTCAATGATCATCTGTCCCAGCCAAGTTCCTGGAACTTCTATTGAGGGAGTATCAACGCTCGTCTCATCGAAATAAGGCCCAAATTCCGCTATCACTGGGACAGTCTCTCCTTCAGGGACGTCAGGAAGCCAGACAGCTAGGCTTACAATTCCGTTGGGCGCAGAACCTCCCTCACTAAGGGGAAGATCGAAAGTGACAAAATGATGTGTCGAGTTCCAATCGTTATCAGTCTCCAAAACCGTGTATTCACCCAACTCCATAACATAGCTGTAGCTTTGATTTGTGATGTATGGCCAATCTGACCTTTCCCAGACTGGAACTCTTTCGTAGGTTTCCTGGTTACCCTTGATCCCATCCACAGCCTTATCGAAAATCCAACCCTGCAAGGATACAAAAAGAATGATCGCAGCCATAGAAAATGCAATTGCCACAATCCTAACTTTGGAGATAGAGGCTAAAAATTTCCTAGGAAGCTGAGACTTTGCGTCATCGCCAACGGGAATACCTTCGATCATACCGATACCTCGAACCAAGAAAAGCTGATCACCCCTATGTGCTAGTGATTATAGTTCCCTGTATCGATTGGTGCCCTAGTTACCGGTTATTTCACAGAACGGGTAAGGATCCTGCATTGGTGGCAAGAATAGGTCCAAACAGTCCCTATTCACCGTAGACAGAGCCAAGACACTCATGGAATCTAGAGAGATTGATACTGGTTGAGTAGATATTGGACTGGGGATGTAATCCTCCCCGGTCTGCGTGATCAGGAGCGTTACTCCGTCTCCTGCTGGCACCACGACGTCCATGCCGAAGAACTCCATCTTGGCTATCACTGTACTTCCAGGTATTAGCGTCTGCCCCTCCCTTCCACCAGCGTGGAAACGCAGATCCATCACTGCATGTCCGAGATGCATCTCGTCGGAAGTTCGTATCATCTCCACAAAAAGGTGTCCGGAAGTCGAGAGGAGGCCTATCTGAGCCTCAACATGGAAGGTTGGCGTTCCCACGATTCTAGTCTCCTGCTCGAACTCAGGGCACTGGATGACGCTTTGGCTACTAGAGGTGACTGTTTGTCCACCGAGCAGTACATCGCACTCCTCCATCGATATCGTCATCCACTCGAGATCGTCAGGCGGATAGGTGTTCTCAACCCTCCAGCCACCCATATTGTCCTGTATCTCGGCAATTAGCCTCGGTTGCGGGCCGGTATCACGCAGGTAGTAGTCAAACCACTCGAGGAGATCATCCGCCCAATCCCACCTGAGAGTGTAGGGGTATGCCTCCGCACCTCTGCCGCTTGAAAGTCCGGAGTGGCCGCTAACTCGATCTGGATAGTCGTGCCCCCATTGGCCGTAAAGGCCCTTGACTTCGAAGCCTGCATCAATTGACATCTGATGAACGGGGAAAGCCATGTGAGGGTCAACGTTCCAGTCTTGCATCCCATGGATGATGTAAATCGAGCCTTCGTATATATCGAGAGCCCCGGATAGGAAGTGCCTCTCCTCCCAGTAGTCAGAGCCAAGCCAAGCCAGGTTATCACCGGTCATATAGGCCGCAGGTCCGGCATAATACCCCTCCAAATATCCCTCGCAGATGTTCTCTATGTCTCCGGAATCACCATCTAGTCCGAACGAACCATAGACACCGTTGTGCATTATTGCTCCTCGGAACTCCATGCTTCCGTTTCTCCACATTAGGTCATGGACCCCTATAAGGCCCGACATAGGAACAATAGTGGCTAGATACTCTGAACCAGCTGCGGCAGCGTTCCACGGAGTGCTACCATCGTACGATTTTCCAATGGCTCCGACGCGACCGTTGGACCAGGGCTGGGAGCCAAGCCAATCTACTGCTGCCTTAATCCCGGCCTGCTCGTCATGCCCCATCAGGTCCATACAGTGGTTAGACTCACCTGTCCCGAAGACTGAGACCTGCGCCACCCCATAGCCATGGGGGACGTAGTTCTCGATCAGAAATCGCCCGAGACGGTCCGCAGGAGTCAATGCGTCAACGTCACCATCATCGTAGTATGGTCCGATCTCGGCTAGGACCGGAACTCGACACTCTTCTGATACCTCGGTAGACTCCCAGTCACATCCCTCGATTAATGGTAACCACAATCCGAGATGGACCTCAGCGTCTCCAGTGACGCCCGCACCACCGTCAGATGCATCGATATTGGGTACAGGGACGTATACAGAACGTACCTCGTCAATCATGTATGAGCCGTTCCATGATACCCAAGAGAAGACATCGTCGGATCTGTAGATCTTGTCCGATCTGTCCTCGACTTCTGGGAGCCAGTGAGTTTTCTCGGGCTCTGGCTCTTCTTCCCCTCCTTGGAGGCACCCAGACAGTGGGGTCAGAAAGAAGATCACGACAAGGAGGATAGCGCCAGGCCTTTTTCCCATGAACTATCGAGGACGCCCCCATGTTTCAATTATTCACTACCTGTCGGATGAACCGAACGAGAAGGAGATCAATGTAATGATCGCTAATACACACACATTTCCAGCTAAGACGCTGCATTGGGGATTCATCATTCTGTATTCATATGGGATATTCAAGCAAATTGACGACATTTCCGAATTAGAGGACTCGGGATTGCTGGCCTTCGAAGTTGCCTTTGCGAGCTTATTCCTGATTATTGTGTTGATTCGATACTTCTACATGAGAAGATTCGAGACCTTCCTTGGAGCCAGTGAACCGATACCAGTGGCTCACAAATTTCTAGCCAAATCGATCCACATTAGCATGTACCTGTGCCTAGTTACGCTACCCCTTTCGGGACTATTGATTGCTGGCCTATTCACGCAAGGAATCGAGGATGGGGCTATGCAGGACTTGGCAATCAGCTTGCATGAGTTCTCAGCGGATCTGAGTTACATTCTGATAGCTATCCACGTGGGAGCAGCCCTTTACTCGCGCATTAAGGGAGAGGGCGTGTGGACATCAATGGTCCCCATATGGAAGGAGGATGGTCCGAGCACCAACAGGGCCATAACAAAACTAGCTGCAATGGAAAACGAAGTCTTCAGTAGAGTGGGAGACCTCTTCAAATGGTCGAAGTAGTGCTAGTCAGTTAACCACGATCTCACCAAATCGGGTAGTAATTCGCCCGCCTTCCCGATATGGGCCTCATCGAAGTGATGTCCATTGATAGGGATCTCGGAGTTAACGAGAATTGAGCGAGTCCCGAAAGAATTTGCCAAATTAACAAGCCCTGCGGCAGGGTAAACATGACCTGAGCTTCCAATGACGATGAAAACATCGCAGCTTTCCACTGATCTGTATATCTCGTCCATTTTCATTGGAATCTCGCCGAACCAGACAATGTCTGGCCTCATTCGAGACGCTTCCGCGCAGCAGTTGCAGTACACAAAATCCTCATCTAGATCTGAATCCTCCATCCTTACTTCTATCTTACTTGTTTTCTCGCATCTGAGGGACCTCAAGCTTCCATGCATGTGAACTACAGACGAGCTGCCCGCCCTCTCATGCAGATCATCGACGTTTTGAGTTATCAATGTGAATGACTTGACATCAGACTCTAATCGGGCTAGAGCGAAGTGGGCTGGGTTAGGCCCAACTTGGAGCAATTGATTCCTCCTTGCCTGATAGAAATTCCAAACAAGGGATGGGTCTCTGTTCCATGCTTCGGGGGTTGCTACATCCTCAATTCTATGGCTCTCCCACAGGCCGTCATTATCTCGGAAGGTCCTGACCCCGGACTCTGCACTGATTCCAGCACCGGTCATTACTACGATCCTACTTTTTCTCATTACTGATGTACCTCGGAAATTCTAGCTTTATCTTTTCCTAATGAAATGAAATCAGAATGGCGCAGCTATCTATCAGTCCCTCATCCGAATGACTTGATCGACCATATTCCAAGGACAGCGGCTGCGAACCATGCTACCTCGAGGATGAAGAATGCCCATTCTTCGATTAGGAACGCTCTGATTGCGAGAAGACCGGCCCCCAATGCCATTAGACAAAGATACGGGAACGCCTTGCTGTGCAAGATGTCACGAGTTTCCAAGAAGAATGCGCTCAGGATTAGAACCATACCGACGTAGGCGACTCCCTCGTGGTGAGCTAGGTCGGTTAAGGAGTCGAACACGAGAGACTGCGATTTTTCTAATTGTATAAATCAGTATCATGGAATACAGATGTATAGTCGTCTTTACTCAGATTTTGTCGTTAAGCAAGAGAAATATGCACGTTGAGGCAAACGTACTAGAAACTAATGATGGTGAATCAACCAAGGGATTAGTTAGTAGGGAATGGTGGACTCGCAGGGGTATGAATAACGCCGCGAAATGGACTATGGTCGTAGGAGGATTATTACTTGGGTTTGGAATACTATTCAGTATTTTGTTCGGGAGCAGACTATCTGACTTAGAGGCTGACGAGAACTGGGTTCCTGAAGAGAGCTCTTGGAATGGTCAAACAGGAGTATTCGAGGCTCTAGAAGAGCGCAACAGAGGAGAGGGAGAGCAGGTTAGCTACCTAGTGTACGTTAAGGACAGATCTAATTCAATTAGTGACCAGTGCCGAGACTTCTCATTGACCGTCAACAATACAAATGAAGAAAGTAGAAACCCAGAGTGGACCCATGATTGGTGCGATGAGACCGGAGATAGACCGTGGGGATGGGAGGATGATCCGCCAGGATACTGGCACCTAGGAAAAATCTCGGTAATTAACGTGGGTGAGTCATACGAAATCTCAGCTAGCGAGGAAATCTATCTTATCCATGAGGACCTCATTGGTGAGATAATTGGAGAAGCAATCGGAGGAGCATTGGGGATATTTGGCTCGGGCGGATGCGCTTGTTGCGGTGTTGTGGTACTGTTAATTGGAATTGTAATGGCTCTAACGATGGAGGATGAAACAGGCCCGACTGAGTTCCAAGTGGACGAGCAGGGCAGGATAATTCTCAACCAGGGTGCGGTATTTGAGGCATCTGAGACTCCAGCGAGTACGGAAGTATCCGATCCGGGAGAAGGAACTTTGGACGATGCTGAAGCATGGTATAAAGAGAATTAACGGTGTTGTTAGCAAATATCACTCCAAGACTATCAATCTGCTCTGCTACCATATTAATCGGGAAGGTGGTGGTCTACTCCTCCTCTTCGGAATTACGGGAGTTCCCAGAGAGGTAGTCGAAAGCAATTGGAGTTGCCAGTACCAGGATTATTGCGATCGAGAGGTTGCTCCAAGACTTGGGCGTGACGGACTGCGCCGTCCCAGTTGTAAGTAGCTTGATCGAACCTATCCAAGGGATCTCGGAGGATGCTACACCTACGATCCACTCTTCCCTCACTGGCTGAACCGGATCACCATTAGCATCCACTAGACCCCTGCCCTGTCCCTGAGAATTCGCAGATGGTTGGTCAATCATGCATCCTCCAAAATTGTTATCCCCGGAAGTCAGGTACCCTGAGTTCTCTGGGACCCAATCCCTGATCTCGAGATTGTAGGTACCACCGTGGTATGAGCACTGGTAATCTATAATCCATGATATGCTGTCCACATTCCTCAGAGAGGTCCCAGGAACATCCCAGCCAGTGACGTTTCTAACTACCTCTAGAAGTGCCCTATGTATCACTGGAGTGTCACCCCCATCGTTCTTCCTGTAGATTATAACATCTCCAGCCCTTCCATGGGACTCGTAACCGAAGTTGTCGTTTCCTTCTTGGGTAGCCTCCACGAAGGTGATGATCTCAACCCTGTTTCTATCCATCACCATGATAAGATCGCCTGGATCTATTGCCCCGAACGATCCCTCTTCATCATGCATCATCGAAGTCGACTCGACTACGACCATTGGTGGAAACGAACCAGTCGAGACCCACATAGAACCCAGAATTAGAACAACTAGGCCTCCAGCTAGAAGAGATTCCCTGAGGATAGTCGACTGAATCGAGTCACTGGTCTCAGGGAGGATGTCTCATTCCTCCTCGGAGATTCCCCTCGAGCCATGCTCGTCTGAAGAGGAGATGTTGACGTATCTCTTAGGAACGCTGATTCCGAGCCTCTCGTAGAGAACCTTGAGTCTAGATTGGAAAGTCTTTCCGAGTAGATCGGCGGCAATCTCTGCCTCCTTTCTCCTCCTCATCACCTCGGCTCTCGAGTCAAGGGTTAGGATCTCGGATAGAGTCTGCCTCTTGCCGAAGAAGTAGAAGAACTCGGGAGCAACGAAGAACAGTGCTAGAGCCCCGCCCAAGAGTCCTACCCATGCCAGAGAGACCATTCTCTGACTCGATTCCTGAGCGAAGTCCGTGAAGAAGAATAGTATGAATGAGTACAGCATTATGGCGAATGTCAATAGGGTCATTCCTGTGTATGCCTGGTAGTGGTACTCGTGCTTCGAAAGCCACCACTTCTTGATCGGCCCGGGTGCCTTGGTCTTCCGCCTCGCCATACTATCGGTCCTCGCGCCGCGCTCATATTGTTAGTGCCTTTCCCCGATTAGCCCCGAAATTCGAGGGCAACGAATATTCACGGCCTCTCACTGGAAGCTGTATGCTAATCGGACTTACTGGGAGAAATGCATCTGGAAAGTCGACGCTCGTCAATTGGTTTTCGAACAAAGGTCTTCGCAGTTTTTCTTGCTCTGACTCGATCAGGGCTTGGCTTTCTGAGCAGGGGGTCGATTCTACGAGAGATGCTCTGATAGAAGGAGGAAGAGAGCTAAGGAGGAGAGGTGGACCTGGTGTACTTGCAGAGATGCTCCTGGAGCTGATTGATGGAGATCATGCGGTTGTTGACTCGATAAGAACTCCTGCGGAGGTTGAAGCACTGAGGATCAGGGAAGATTTCGTCCTGATAGAGGTGAGGGCTGAGGAAGGTTCTCGATGGGATCGAATGATGGATAGGAGTAGGCCTGGTGATCCTACGGAGAAGGGGGCTTTCCTTGCTCAGGAGGCTGCTGAAGCGAGTGCGAAGGATGAGTCGGGGCAGGCTCTTGATGCGACTGCAGCCATGGCAGACTTGGTGGTATTAAACGACGGAACCATCGAAGAACTAGAGGAAAAACTACAGTCTTTATGGGACTCTCTCTAAGCAGAGCGAACAGAAATTCCAGCCTCATCCATCATATTCATAGACATTGCAAAGTCTTTCTCCCATCGTTCTGGAATCTCAATATCCTTGGGGAAAACGACCTCTACTATTCCTGCCTGAATTAGCGATCGTGTACATCTTGTACATGGTGGCCAAGTTACATATGCGACGCATCCCTTGAGGGAAACCCCTATCCTGGCAGCGTGCATTATTGCATTCTCCTCGGCGTGACATATGAGGGGGTACTTCTGCTCACGATCCTCGAGCCTGTCCAAGTCGTCCTCTATCCCCCGGGGGAATCCGTTGAAGCCTGTAGATCTGATTTCTCTGTCCTCACCTACCACCACGCAGCCGACTTTAGTCGAGGGATCCTTGCTCCACCCTGAGATGTGCGTAGCTAGCTCGATGAACCTGCCATCCCACTTGTCGCCCATATCGTGTGTGTCAGGGGGCAGGGTAATCATCCTTCGGTAGCCGCCCTGGATGGGTGTATGGTGAGATAGTCCCAGGCGTCCCCGTCGCTACGACTCAGTAATTCCTCAATCACCTTGCCAACCAAGTAGACGCTGCCCGTGACAAAGACTTGGCAACCGATCTCTCTCGCAAGATCGGTGGCTATGTCCATCGCCCTAATGGGATCAGTGACCACCTCAGGCTGATTGTCACTCATGGAGGAAATCACAGATGCCAGAACCTCTGGTTCCACACTTGGTTTTCTCCCCCGATTTACCTCAGTGATAATGCAGTGAGCTCTCCCCGAATTGTCCTTCAGTGGTAAGACACTAGTCGAGAGATCGCTCTTCTGAGTCATCCCCAGCACCATCACGTGATCCGTTCCAGAGATTCGTGCTAGATCGTGTGAAAGGCTCTCTGAGTTGTGAGCTGCACTGAGGTAGCACTCCACGCCAGACCATAGCAGGGGCTCGTTTGTCCTGCCCGACCAGTTGATCGGAGCTTCCTCGGAATCCCAGCCGATCATTCCTCCGATCTCTAGTGACATCTCGAGAGCAACCTCCTGGGCGTCTGTAGCATTAGTGTGGAACCAGATGACGTCGGAACCTGCAACGGCCTCTATTGACTGCCTGACGGACTTGTCGTCGCTATGTAGGCAGACAAGAGGTATGCCGGACTTGTGAATCCCTGCCTTCTCGGCTGCTATCTCTGCGAGTGTTTCTCCCAAAATCTCGGAGTGATCCAGCGAGATGGTTGTGATGGCGCATATATCGGGCTCCACGAGACAGGTCGAGTCCAGTCTTCCTCCCAGTCCGGTTTCTATGACGGCCCTATCCACTCTCGCTCTAGAGAATGCCAGCATTGAGGCGAGGAAAGTAACCTCGAAGTAAGTCGGCTCAATCCTGGGCTCTGACTCGCACGCGAGCCTGACCTCCTCCAGAAGGGTATCTAGTTCATCAGGATCGATTGGTCTACCGTCTATCCTCATCCTCTCCTCCTCGGTGATCAGATGAGGTGAGGTGAATAGACCTACCAAATCCCCGTTACTGGCTCCCAGGGAAGAAAGATGGGCGCATAATGACCCCTTACCATTAGTGCCGGCCACGTGAACGGTAGGGAAGTCCCTTTGTGGGTTGCCTAGCCTGTCGAGTATCGACGAGCAGGTGCTGAGTCCCATCCTCATGCCAGCGCCTATTCTGCCGTGTAGCCATTCCCTAATCTGGCGTGACTCCTCCGTGGCCATGGGTGGGTCAAGGTGAAATGTGTCTTGAAGGTCGTGGAGCCATGACGGATTCCGGATTCGACGACATCATCGCTGCAATTCGAGACCAATGGGTATCAATGACAGGAATGGGGGCTATGTTCACAGTATCCATTCTATTCGGGGTATTCATACAACCATTCTACAACTTCGAGGAGATGAGAGCATTCGGTGAGGAAGGAACAACCGAGGCCGGCAACATCTTGTTGGAACTTTTCATGATCTTTCTTTTCACAATTTTCATAATCTGGCTCGCAAGGAGAGGTCGGGAAGTAGTGATCAAGGCAGTGGTCTTCCTAGCCTTGGGCTACAGCCTTATGTTAACCATCTTCCCCATACTTGCTCTTGTTCTCTGGATATTGGGAATAAGCGATCCCAATTGGCTTGCATACAACTTAGTTGCTATTTTTTCTACTGCTGGGATGATGTATGCCCTACACAAGTACCCAGAATGGTACGTAGTGAACACAGTTGGACTACTCGTGGGGTCTGGAGTGATAGTGATGCTCGGCATAGCATTCGTCCCAGTCCTGATAATACTCTTCATGATCCTAGCTGCAGTATACGACCACTGGGCGGTCAATGGGAGCAAGCATATGCTCGAGCTGGCTGACACGATGATCGACCTGAAGCTACCAGTACTCTTAGTCGCTCCAAAGAGCACTGACTACACATTTCTGGATCAGGAGGGGGACATTATGAGAAAGGAGAGTTCTTCGAAACCAGACATAGTCGATGTACACACTCCCAAGAGGAAGACCAAGGGGAGGGATGCCTTGTTCATGGGTCTAGGCGACGTTATCTTTCCTGGCATGTTGGTCATCTCCTCGATCACTTTCCTACCCGACTACGGCCCCGTTGTCTTCGATTTCTGGGGTGAGCCTAGCAAGCCAATCCACCTGGGTGCGATGCTGGTGGGCTTGGGTACCCTTCTCGGAGGACTTATCGGATACGCAGCACTGATGACCCAGGTGGCTAGGGGGAAACCCCAAGCGGGTCTGCCCTTACTGAATGGAGGTAGTATACTTGGATATCTCATCTCAGGAGCGATATTCATCGGCATCAACGAGCTTTGGCAGGACATCACCTTCCTCTGATCAGGGAATACTTCTAGACTCACCAAGAGCATGCTTCACGACCCTCAGGGACCGATTTGCTCAAGTGAGCGTCAGCCTGCCAAGGCCCGATAGCAATGCTAGACATGTCGATATTTAGGGATAAGGCGGAGGCCATCAGGACCGATCACGACAGGAGAGGGATACCCCATGACCTAATCGATGAAGTAATCCGATTGGACGAGGAGTGGAGGAAGGCCCAGTACGATGTGGATCAGCTCAGGAGGAAGAGGAATGAGGCGGCAAGAGGTATCGCCGAGGCGAAGAAGTCCGGTGATAGCGAGGCTGCAAACAGGATTCTGAATGAGGTAGCCGACATAGGGTCGCAGATCGACGAGCTAACCATGCACTCGGACGAGTGTCTCTCTCAGAGGGACTCAATCAGGATGGGGATTCCGAACATTCTACACGCAGAGGTACCTGTTGGAGAGGATGACCAGAAGAACACTCTCCACAGTATGCACGGGGAGAAATTAGAATTGGGGTTCGAACCCAAGAATCACAACGAGCTGATTGAAATTAACGGCTGGGTTGACCAGACAAGGGGAGCCAAGGTCGCAGGTAGCCGATTCTACTTCCTGCAGGGAGATCTTGCAAGGATGGAGATGGCCCTGCAGCAGTACGGCGCAGACTTCCTGATGGGGCGTGGATTCACCCTAGTCCAACCACCATTGATGATGAACAGAGAGGCATATGAGGGCGTGACTGACCTCAGCGATTTCGAGACTGTGATGTACGGCATCGAGCCTGACAAGTACTACCTGATCGCCACTAGCGAGCACCCTCTCACTGCAATGAGGATGGACGAGGTAATCGAGCCATCCGAGCTACCGATAAAGATGGTCGGCGTCTCTCCCTGCTTCAGAAGGGAGGTGGGGGCACATGGACTCTCGGACAGGGGAATCTGGAGAGTGCATCAATTCACGAAGGTGGAGCAGATCGTCATCTGTGATCCTGAGGACTCTTGGGAACACCATGAGGACCTCCTGACCAATGCTGTTGATATGTGGAATAGTCTAGGTCTGCACTACAGGGTAGTGAATATCTGTACGGGGGATATGGGGACAGTAGCGGCCAGGAAGTACGACCTTGAGGCATGGCTCCCGGGAGCTGGATCCTACAAGGAGGTGGTTTCCTGCTCAAACTGCACAGACTACCAAGCCAATAGACTCAGGATGAGGTACAGGACCTCAGAGGGGAATTCACCGGTCCACACACTGAACTCTACGGCTATTGCTACTAGCAGAGCCCTAGTGGCGATAATGGAGCAAAATCAATTGGTTGACGGAAGGGTGTCAATACCCGAGGTTCTAAGGCCCTATATGGGCGGTAACGAGACCTTAGCCCCAGTGTGATTCCATCCACTAGCTTTCGAAATTCTGATAATAGCTATACCAATGACTCCGCTGAGTGCGAATAGTACCATTGAAGAAAGACCAGTGGAGGATATGGCGACTCGTATTATCACCGTGGATAGAATGAACCCTGTATTCCTAGCCAGGTTACCGAAATCTGTATAGAACCAGTATGAGATTAGAAGAATTAGAATATCAGCCAGAATCAGGAATGTGAAGAAATCCAAGAAGAATATCTCTCTGTTAACCCCGCCTTCACCCTGTTGGACAGAGGATATCCATCCTAACAATGATACTGAGGCTATCAGGAGGAAAACTGGCAGCATCATGATGGCTATTGCCTTCTTGGATTGGATGAAAGAAGAAACATGGGTTGTAATAGAGTTTTCATTATCGTTTTTACTAGTTATGTTGTGATAGCTAAGAGATGTGTAGAATAGTGCTATGAAGGCAGCACATTCCGCAAGTAAGAGTCGAATATCGTTGTCTAAAGCGAACTCATCAGTGAATTTTATCTCTGATAGTCTTTTTAGGATCTCCCTTACAACTAGGAGCGTGGCAATCTCGAACTGCTTACCTACCGCTGATGAAAACGAATCCGGAATAGTCCTGATCAGCTGGTATACCTCGTAAGTAAGAAGTATGGAGAACGGAGTATAGAGAGTAGATAGGGGAGATGCGACCAATTCTGATGATTTTCCACTTATCTGGATTACTTGAGTGAAGGCTAGAGCCCATATCAGTATGTGGGAAAGAAACCCGATTATCGCCGCACTAATCGCAATCCTTCTGACTATTTCTTCGGTCCTACTTCCCAATAGAAGATCGTATAGGTAATCCGACTTGCTAATTTCAGATGCCATGATAAAACCACCTTTTTTCTAACTGTTAATGAAATGTTTGTCACCCGGGCGGTGAGAGACAGTCTTCTCTTACCACCCGGGCGGTCTACGTAATTCCTTCGCGGACCGTTCACTCAGAATAGAGTGAACCAGTCCAGCCTGGAGCTGGTCTTAACCTTCTTAAGAGGTAGGTTTCTCATCTGAATTCCTACTTCCTTCTATAGACTAGGACAGCAGAGACAAGTGCTAGGGCAACGGCTAGTGTGGTGAATCCTGGCGTATTGTTCTCTTCTACGGCTGGCTCTGGTTCAGCTACATCAGCAGTTACTCCTGTTCCTACAGTAACCTTGCCTACCATTCCCATCGTGGAATGTGGCTCGCAGATGTACAGGAAGGTCTCATCTTCATCGAAGGTTATTCTGTAATCGACTGTGGTCATGGATTCGCCGCTGTATTGACCACCGGTCATCCTAGTCGTATCCCCTTCATTTTCAATCTCTGCTACGTTGTGTGCCATAGATTCATCCTGCCAAATCCAGCAGACCGTCTGGCCCACGTCGATAGATAAGTCTGTATTATCATATGCCAATCCAGTGCTATCGATTCCAATGACGTAGTCACATCCTTCTGGAATAACTGGTTCGTCAGCAGGTGGCATCAGGACCTTGTCGATCACATGTATGATCCCGTTAGCAGTAATTACATCCGCCTGAGTCACTGTGGCCTCGCCTATCTTGACCGTGCCATCTGCGACGGTGAAGGTCGCCTCATCGCCGTTCAGCATTGTTACGGTCATGCCATCGGTCACGGCAGACGACTGGACGGACCCCGAGTAAACGTGGTAGGTGAGGATGTCTGCAAGGGTTGCAATCTCTTCGTCCGTGTCGAAGGTGGTCAGGTCGATCCCAGCAGCTGCGAAGGCCTCGTCAGTGGGTGCGAAGACCGTGAAAGGACCGTCGGCCTGCAGGGCAGTGACCAGATTAGCATTGGTCAGGGCTGTTACCAGAGATGCATGAACCCCAGTATTCGCGGCCGTAGTAGGGATGTCCAACAGGTCGACTGGAGGCATCAGAACCTTGTCGATTACGTGAATAACGCCATTACTAGCAGGGACGTCTGGGAGGGTAACAGTCGCCTCGCCTATCTTGACAGTGCCATCTGCTGCGACGGTGAAGGTCGCCTCATCGCCGTTCAGCATTGTGACGGTCATGCCATCGGTGACTGCAGACG
>MDTB01157409.1_pt1 | contig 19256 bp, 17 predicted proteins | sample 811161 | NCBI WGS metagenome assembly MDTB01 (sample SAMN05326650, study PRJNA326480) | marine metagenome | isolation source: seawater | place: Mediterranean Sea | collected 2009
CCTGGTGCTGTGGGATCACTAATCGAGATGATCGCTGATAAGGAAAATATTTCTGTAGTTGGAGTAGATATAGGTGGAGCTACAACAGATATTTTTTCGGTTTTTCAAAAAAAGTTTAATAGAACAGTAAGCGCGAATTTAGGAATGAGTTATTCTATATGTAATGTATTGGCTGAATCTGGGCTTGATAATGTTTTAAGGTGGGTTCCTTTTAACATAAATAAAGAAGAACTGACAAATAGAATTGGAAATAAAATGATTCGTCCAACCACCGTTCCGCAATCTTTAGAGGAATTATTTATTGAGCAAGCAATTGCTAGAGAAGCATTAAGGTTGTCTTTTAAACAGCATAAAGAATTCGCAGTTGGATTAAAAGGAGTGCAGAAAGAAAGAACCATCTCAGATGCATTTGATCAATCAAATTCAGGTCAATCACTTGTTAACATGATGGATTTAGATTTAATAGTTGGTTCAGGTGGTGTTCTTAGTCACGCTCCAAGACGTGAGCAATCTGCCAAAATGTTAATTGATTCTTTTATGCCGGAGGGAATAACTCAATTAGCCGTCGATTCGATTTTTATGATGCCACAACTTGGTGTTCTTGCAAATGTTGAGAAAGATAACTTAAAAGAGGAAGCTAGAAAGGCAGCATTAGAAGTATTTCATAAGGATTGTCTCATTCGTTTAGGCACGTGTCTAACACCTGTTGGTAATGTAAGAAATGGCACTATTGTACTAAAAGTGACTTTGACATTATCCGATGGGGAAGTAATTGAAAAAGATTTAATGAAAAATCAACTCTTTAGAATAAAATTAGATTATGAACCTATAAAAGCGGAATTATTACCTCACAAAAAAATGAATATAGGTGCGGGAATAGGTGAACCTATATCAACAACAATATTTGGCGGTTTAGTAGGTATAATTTTAGATGGAAGAGATAGACCTATAACCATTCCAAATAAAACAGAAGAAAGATTAAAAAATCTAGAGGAATGGTCAGATGCTTTAGATGAATATCCAAATAAGGTATAATAATGGCTCACTCATATACACCAGGATTAAAAGTACTAAAATCAACTACAGTTAAAAAAGTACGCAGGTTACCGATTAAAGGAAAGGTTAACAAAATAGTAGGAAACCAGCTAGCTCCTGATGAAATAGTTGCTACAACAGATTTACCTGGAAATGTACAGATTATAAAAGTTGCCAGTCAGTTAAATATTGGCCCGTCAGATATGTTTGATGTTTTAAAAGTAAAAACAGGTGATAGAGTAGTTAAAGGTCAATTAATTGCTCAAACTCAAGGTTTATTCGGTATGTTTAAGTCGGAATTATTCGCTCCAATCGATGGAACGATTGAATCTATTTCTGATATTACCGGTCAAGTAATTATGAGGGAAGCGCCTATTCCTGTAGAAATAGATGCATATATGTCTGGTTTAGTAACTGATATCATAAGCAATGAGGGTGTTGTCATTAAAACTCATGCTGCCTTTATTCAGGGAATATTTGGGATTGGAGGTGAAGCTAGGGGAAATATTGAAATACTGGTTAATAATAGAGATGAAGAATTAACAGAAAATTTATTAAACGAATCTCATTGTGGAAAAATTATAATTGGTGGCAGTTTTATTAGTTTGAATACATTTAAAAAAGCAATGGAGCTCAATGTTGCAGGAATTGTAGTAGGTGGTTTTAATTACTTTGATTTAGAAAATATTCTAGGTTTCACGCTCGGCGTTGCAATTACAGGTTCTGAGAATATACCAACTTCTCTAATCGTTACAGAAGGATATGGGAAAATTCAAATGGGTCAACAAACATTTAATCTATTAAAGAATCATGATAAAGATTTTGCATCTATTAATGGAGCTACACAGATAAGGGCTGGCGTAATAAGGCCAGAGATTGTAATTCCTTATGATAAAAAAGAAGTATCAGATGAAGTTTCAACCAGTTCAGATAAAGGAATTCAAAAAAGCAGTTTAGTTAGAGTAATAAGAGCTCCTCATTTTGGTTCAATGGGTCGAGTTTTAGATCTTCCACCTGAACTGCAGAAGATGGAGTCTGAAACTATGGTAAGAGTAGCCATAATTGACGTAGATGGACATAAATACACAATACCAAGATCAAACCTTGAAATGGTAGAGACAGATTAAAATTAAATTAAATCATTTTTTTTTGGTTATTACTCATTAAGTTTATTCTTAATATATTTTCATATGAAAAGTACATCTAATCTAGAAGAACAAGATAAAATATTTATTACACGAATTGCAAAGAAAATTCATATTTCAGGATTCGTAACTCCTGCCATATTTTTTCTTGAGATGACAAAGCCATTAGCCCTACTTGGGAGTCATTTCCTTATTTTTCTCGGTCCTATTATTAATTCAATAATTCAGTCTGACTCATATTATAGATCCGTAGAAGTATTTGAAGAACCTGATAATATTGAAATATTATTAAAAGAAATTGAACGTTTAGAAGGGAACTCTGGAAATAAAGAGGGAGCAATAAGTGAAGGATAAAAATTTTATTATTGGATCTTCAACAGTTTTCATTGTTTTTTTGTTGCTCCAAACGTTTAAGCCAGAACTATATATCCATGAAAGAGGCTTATTATTATTTTTAATTTTACTTTTTGGAGGTATCCTCCAGTTCTCAACAAGACATGCTATAAGAGGTGGAGATATTTTCTTGAGAACAATTCCAGGAGTTAAAGCTGTTGAAGAAGCAGTAGGAAGGTCTACAGAAATGGGAAAACCTGTTTTATATGTTCCCGGTATCCAGGATATGGATCAAGTTGAAACTGTAGCTGGTGTCGTTATTCTTGGACATGTTTCGAAAATGACTGCCCGTTATGAAACACCACTTAATGTTCCAGTAGCAAGATCTATCGTATTAAAAGCGGCACAAGAAGCTTGTAAAGAATCATATTTAATTGAAGGGCGATCGGATATATATAATGAGGATATGGTACATTACCTAACAGATGATCAATTTGCTTATGCTGCAGGTGTTAATGGTATAATGAAGAGAGAAAAGCCCGCTGCTTGTCTCTATATGGGTAAATTTTATGCTGAATCTTTATTGTTAGCCGAGACCGGTAATTCTATTGGTGCGATACAAATTGCAGGAACTGCTTCACAGACGCAAATTCCGTTTTTCGTCACCGCATGTGACTACACTCTTATTGGAGAGGAATTTTTTGCCGCAAGTGCATATCTATCAAAAAAACCCGAGCTTCTTGGTATTGTAAAAGGTCAAGACTATATAAAGTTAGTAATACTAGGAATGATAATTGGTGGAACTATACTTAGGATTCTATTTGATTTGGATATTATTAGTTTTAAAGTTCTTGATTTTTTAACCATTTCGAAAGGAGGTTAGAAAATGATTTGGAAAAGACAGGTACCTATTTTTATAGTAGTTTTTTTTGGAATATTAACCTTGTTTGGTTGGTTTACCGATCAAAATCAAATAAAGGATTTTGTTGATATTCATGGTCTTCAATGGTACGGTATTATATCTACATTTGCGATGTTTCTAGGTATTATCACTTTAATTAAACTTCAATTGATTAAAATATTAAAAAAACAGATCGGATGGCAATATTCAATCGTAGCTATAGCTGGAGTTTTATTTTCAGTATTTGCAGGCTTTTTCTACAAGGGAAGCGATACAGTTCAGTGGGGTGCTCATGTTATAGAAAAAGGAACCCTTTTCAAATGGATATTTGATTTTGTTTTTACACCATTATCAGCCACAATGTTTGCTTTATTAGCATTTTTTGTTGCTTCAGCATCTTATAGAGCTTTTAGAATTAGAAATTTTGAGGCAACCCTGCTGCTCATATCCGGAATGATAATTATGATTGGAAGAGTACCATTAGGCAGTTCTATCTCTAGTTGGTTTATTTTATATCTTTTAGTTTTTATTCTTGGTATCACAATTAACTCAATATTTAAAAATAGGTTTTACACCCTAATTGCCTTTTCCTCAGGTCTTATCTCTGTAACCCTTTTGGGTATGTTCATGGGATGGCCTCATCAAAGTCCAAGTATATTTTACTTACCTACCCTACAAGAATGGATTTATAAATATCCGAATGTTGCAGGTGCCAGATCTATTTCAATTGGTATAGGTTTAGGTATTTTTGCAACTTCTATTAGATATATTCTCGGACTAGAAAAATCTTATATTGGAGAATAATGTTGGATAAATTTTTTGATATAATTTTAAAATTTTCACATGTGGATAGAAGATGGATTTTTTTCATCATTGGGCTATCTGTTTTATTGCCATTATTCTTTCCAATTGGTCTTCCAATAAGAGCCACAGATACCACTCAAAGAGTCTATGATACCTTTGACTCTCTAAAACCTAACTCAAAAGTATTACTGTCTTGCGAATATGGACCGAGCACTAAACCTGAAATACATCCAATGGTTATAGCAGTACTTCATCAATTGTTTAGAAATGATCATAAGATTTATGTTACTTGTTTATGGCCAGATGGACAATTTTTAGCATCTGAAGCATTAAGAGAGGTAGCTGGAGACTATAATAAAGTATATGGTGAAGATTATGTAATATTAGGTTACAGACCGGGAAGTGAAGCAGTTATTAAAGGTTTAGTCAGAGATTTAAGAGCCATATTTAGCACTGATGTAAAAGGAACAAAAGTAGAGGAAATAGCCATGATGAGTGGTATTTATAAATTTGAGGATTTTGATTTTCTCTTTTCTGCTTCAGCTGGGTTTCCGGGTTCTTTAGAGTGGATGCAGTATGCTACGGATAATACCAATGTTAAAATGAGTACTGGCACCACTTCCATAATGGTAAATGATATAATGCCATTTGTGGTTTCTGATCAAATTCAAGGTATTCTAGCGGGAATGCCTGGAGCTGCTGAATATGAGAAACTAGTAGGGAAACCTGGTATAGGTACAAGTGGTATGGACGCACAATCTCTCGCCCATTTAGTAATCGTATTCTTTATAATATTTGGAAATATTGGATATTTTATTGAGAGAAAAAGAAAGAGAAAATATTAAGGTTCTTTTATGATATTTAATGAAATTTTTGGAGCTTGGGTTGCGGTTTTTTTAACATTAGCTATTTTTTCGTTTCTATATAGAGATAATCCTTTTTATAAATTTGCTGAACACGCGTTTATCGGAGTATCAGCTGGTTATGGATTATCAATTGGATTTTGGACCATAATTCAACCAAACCTTTTAGGTCGATTATGGCCTGCTAAAGAATATTCAGAGTCAAGTTATTGGTATGGGATATACGATGTTCTGAGTACTTTTTTCCCGTCAATATATCCAGTTGGTGGTATCGATAAAGGACATAGTATGGATTTAACATATTTAATTCCGTTAATTTTAGGAATGATGATGATACTTAGTATATTTAAACAATTTAATTGGATGGCAAGATGGGGAATAGCATATACAGTCGCTATTGCTGCTGGTTTAAGAGCTTATGGATTTTTAAATTCATACATTTTGAATCAAATTAAGGGTACCATTGTTCCGCTTGCCAATACGGGAAACCCGATTTTCCATATTTCAGAACCATCTTTATTCAATAACCTAATAATTTTAATAGGTACAATTACAGGGTTATTATACTTTTTTTTCTCAAAAGAACAAACTGGTACCTTTGGAAAGGTGACCAGAGTGGGAATTTACTTTTTAATGATCTCTTTTGGTGCGTCTTTTGGATTCGCAGTAATGGGTCGTATATCGCTTCTTATTGGTCGTTTTGTAGACCTTGTATCATATTCTAAAGCTGAGTATCATCACGCAACTATTTGGATTTTAATAGTAATGATAATTGTTCTATCTTACTCAGCCTTTCTTGAAAATAAAAAAGAAAAAAATATTTAAAACGTTATTTATTGTTCTGTATTTTAATTACGGGTCTTTAATCGGGCTACTTTATTTTACAACTTTATAAGGAGTAATTATGAACTTTTCAAAAAAAATAATATATGCTTTTATTATTTCATTATCATATTCAATTGTTCCTCCGCAAAATGGTCAATTTTCATCTGATATTCTTGATAAGTTAAAGGAACAAGAGATCGGGGAAAAATATGGAAATCCAGGTTGGGTTAATAAAATTAAATTAAATAAAAAAAATCCTATGAGGAGTACACAGTTAGAATTTAACATGCCCGTTTTATTGGGAAAATACTCGGATGTAATAGATACATACTTTACTGCAAACGATTTTCAAAATTTGTTATTTGATCAAAATCCCACAGGTACCATGAAAAATTATTATACAGAAATTTCATACGGAAACTTTATTCTTAATGGTCAAACATCTGGATGGTATCAGAGCAATTTCACTCAATCTCAAGCTGTGAATCAAGTTAAATCTTATGTCGCAAACGTGGCTGCGTTAGCTGATTCGGATTTTAATTATGGATTATATGATAATGATGGACCAGATAATATTCCAAATTCTGGTGATGATGACGGATATGTTGATGCTATTACAGTAGTTTATCCAGGGTGTTTAGATGGAGAAAATAATATTTGGGCCCACCAAAGCTCTTTAGGAAATTCCCAATATATTACAAATGATCTAACTCCAGATGGACAGAATATAATTGTTGATACTTACATGGTTTGCCCAGAGCTATCTGCAGGTTCAAATCAAACCTGTAATACTGATTTAATATTCCAAATGGGAACCTTTGCTCATGAATTTGGTCATGTCTTGGGACTTCCAGATCTTTATGATAGGGACGCAAGTGATGGAAATTCTGAAGGTGTGGGTGAATGGTGTCTTATGGCATCTGCAAATTGGCTTGGTTCAAATGGTGATACACCTGGGCATATGTCTGCATGGTGTAAAATTGAATTAGGATGGATGGAGCCAAAAATTGCCAGCAGTTTTGAAAATAATATCTCGATTAAACAATTATCCACTCATCCAGATGCCATTAAAGTATGGGAAGATGATTATAGAACAGATAGATACTTTTTAATAGAAAATCGACAAAAAAATGGTTTTGATTCATATATTAATGGATCTGGATTAATAATTTACCACGTAAATGAAAATAGGGGATGGGGAAGTAATGCTTGGAGTTTTGGTCCCATTAACGATGATGAAAATAATAAATTTATAGATGTTGAATCAGCTGATGGTTATCTTGACTTAGATAATGAAATAAACAGAGGAGATGATGGAGATCCCTTTCCTGGTTCTTCAAGTAATGTTACTTTTGATAATAATTCGAATCCTTCAACAAAAAGAAATAGTGGCTACCAAACTGATATTGTAGTGAATAATATTAGTGATTCTGATTCAATAATGTTTATGGATATTAATTCAATGCTAAATACAGGGTATAGTATATTTTATGATGAAAATGGTATTGCGTCTACGTCTATTAGTATTGGTACAGATTCACAATATTCTGGTGTAGTCTTTACGGCAGAAAGAGCAGGGTTTATAACTGAAATTGATTTTGGTGTTACTTACCCGGGATTTTGGAATACAAATAATTTATCATGGGAAATTTTCTTATATGATAGTTTTAACGGTTCTGAGCCTTTTAATCTGAAGTTTTCAGAAACTGGGTCAACAGTTGAGGGAGGTTGGCATACAGTAAGTGTTGATTCTGTAGAAATTTTAGAAAACCAAGAATTTTTTATTACGGTTAAATTTAATGATGATGGTTATGTATTTAGCTTTGATAATACGGGGGAATTTGCAGGCAGATCTTATTATTCTGCCGATGGAAACACCTTTTATAATGATTTATCAAATTATGGTGATGCAAATATTAGAGCCAAAGTATCAACGAATGTATTCAATAATGTTGATGATAGTCATAACTCTCAACCTGAGTTTTTTAAAATTTATCCAAACTTCCCGAATCCATTCAATCCAATAACTTCAATTCCTTTTGTTCTTTCTAATGAGAGTAAAATTAAATTGGATATCTTCGATATCAACGGAAGATTTGTTGAAACGATATTAGAAAAGACATTAAGAACGGGTAAACATAATGCTAGTTGGAATGGAAGCAAGGTTTCATCAGGAGTTTATTTTGCTGTATTAACTTCTAAAGATTTTAAAGAAATTCAAAAAATGATTTTATTAAAGTAATTTTTCTTGAAAATTGAATTAAAGATATTTTTTCTTGCAACGATTTCTTTTAGTTGTGTAAAACCCGGTTTTCCGGTTAAAAATCATTTAACTGATGAAAGAAAATTTTATTTAGGTCGTTTAAGTACGGAAACATTTCAAAAAAAAATTTCTGATGTATTTCGCCTTAATTCTTACGGCATAGATGAATATCATAATTCAAATACTGACTCAAAAATCATATCTAAATGGAAAATAAATTATATTGAAGATGATGATTCTACTTTTGTTGAATATAAAACCCGTTTTATGATTATTGGTTTAATAGATAACTCTACCTATTCAAGAAATAATTCATTTCAATATGAATGCTTTTTAGAAGTAGAAAATTATTCATTTATAAATGGTTCCTATATTCAAGAATACGATTCTGAGTTTATTAGAAATGAAATTAATATTATTAAAGATTCATTAGCAAATTATCTTACTAGTAGAGAACTCTAAAAACTATTTTTGAACTCTAAATTAAAAAACAATTTATTACTTTTTATAATATTATCTTGTTCAAATGTAGAAAAAGTAAATGTGAAAATGGATTATCCAGAAGCAAAAAAAGATAGTGTTTCAGAAATAATTTTTGGTAAAAAAATTCGAGATCCTTACAGATGGATGGAGGATGAACATTCAGTTGAAATAAAAAAATGGGTAAACGAGCAGAATAACTATACAGATAATTATTTGAACAAAATTCCTTTCTTAAAAAAAATTGAAGATAGATTAAAAATTATTTGGAATTATCCTAGTGAATCTATTCCAATAGTAAAAAACGATATTTTATATTATTTTTTTAATGATGGTTTAAAAAATCAATCAATTTTAAAATCGAAATCGAATATTACATCTTTTGTTAAAACTATAATTGACCCAAACCTACTTTCAAGTGATGGAAGTAAATCTGTTGGTGGGCTTTATTTTTCGAATAATCATAAATATCTTGGTTATACCATTAATAGCTCTGGTTCTGATTGGCAAGAAATAAAGATAATGCGTTTAAAGGATCAGTCATTAATTAAGGATTCTCTAAAACGTGTGAAGTTTAGTGGAATTGAATGGTTTGAAAATGGTTTCTTCTATAAAAGATATACAGATTCAGAAACAAATAATGTATTATCTAGAAAGAATTCAAATTCTAAAATATATTATCATAGTTTGGGGGACAAACAGGAAAAAGACATTTTTATTGAGACCCCATTTAAATCTGAATATATATCTCCTTGGGTGTCAGTATCTGATGACGAAGAAATTTTATTTTTATATGGTTATAAAGGGACATACGGAAATTCACTTTATTATAAAAAATCAAGTAAAAATAGAGATAAGTGGATTCCTCTAATTGAGGATTATAAATCAGATTCTCAAGTTTTAAGAAAAATAAAGAACCATTTTTATGTAATTACAGATCGAAATTCAATCTATAAAAAATTGGTAAAAATTTCTTTTGATAATCTAGATGAACATAACTGGCAGACGTTAATTGAAGGAACAGAAAATGAAGTATTAAAAGAAATAAAAATTATAGGAAATAAAGTTTTTGCTCATTTTTATAAAGATGTATTATCATGCTGGAAAATTTATAACTTAGAGGGAAAATATTTAGAGGAGTTGGAATTTCCTGGATTGGGAATTGTTAATGGTTTTGATGGAGAGTTGTCTTCAGAGTACACTTATTATAGTTTTAATAACTTAATTACACCTTACACCATTTATAAATATGATATAATAAATAATAAATCTGAGATTTATAATACTTCAAAAATTAGTTTTGACAGTAAAAAGTATATATTAAAACAAGAATTTTATTTTTCAAAGGATGGCACTAAGATTCCTATTTTTTTATGCCATAAGAGAGGACTGAAAATGGATGGTAAAAGGCCTACTCTGTTATATGGATATGGTGGGTTTAATATATCTATTGAGCCATACTTTAATAAATCAAATTCAGTCTTATTTGAAAATGATGGAGTTTATGCAATAGCAAACATAAGAGGAGGCGGTGAGTATGGACAAAAATGGCATGAGGAAGGAAGGTTAGAAAATAAACAAAATGTATTTGATGATTTTATTTATGCAGCAAAATATTTAATGAATAGTAATATTACATCGAAAAATTTTTTGGGAATTCAAGGTCAATCCAATGGTGGTTTGCTGATTGGTGCCGTGTTAAATCAAAGACCAGACCTTTTTAAAGTTGCATTTCCTGAAGTAGGAGTAATGGATATGATACGATATGAGAAATTTACTATTGGACATGCTTGGAATGTTGAGTATGGTTCAATAAAAGAGAAGACCCACTTTGAAAATATCTTCAAATACTCTCCTTTGCATAATATTGACTCTTTAATTGATTACCCATCTATGCTAATTTATACCGCTGACCATGATGATAGGGTTGTCCCCGCTCATTCATATAAATATACAGCATCAATTCAAAGCTTACAAAACCAAACAAACCCTGCGTTGATAAGAATAGGAGTAAATGTTGGACATGGGTTTGGAAAACCAACAAGAAAAATAATTAAAGAAAATGCCGAAAAATGGGCATATTTTTTCTTTGAAATGGGTTTATCATACTAAAACTAATCAAGTACAGTATTCAAATCATCTCTTATCAATATTAAAATAGCAGATTGAGAAATGATTAAATAATCTTTTTTGTCCAATTTTATGTCAATGCTAGCTTTACCTAAAAATAGTGCATAATCCCCAATTTCGGCTTGAGTAGGTAGATAGTTTGTTTTTGAGTCCTTATCTTTCCATGGTTCATCAATAATTTCCTCTGTACTACCTAATGGTATACCCGGTCCAACCTCAACAACAACTCCACTTCGAACTACCTGTTTTTCTAATACACTTGGAGGTAAATATAATCCAGCCGGTGATTTACTTTCTCCCTTATCTGGTCTAATCAATATTCTATCACCGACAATGATGATTTTTTTATTAAAACTTTTCATTTCATTAGCCAAATTTTAGGTGAGTTTCTTTTGAGACCTGCTAAAACTGGTACGCAGGTTGGGAGGATAGTTTAGTGAGGTAACCAGCAAAACAGAGAAACTTTTATTCAACTTCTAACTTTTCATCTTTTTTAGGCAAACTTCCCCAATATGTTGGAGCAGTATTTAACATGAAGAAAACATTTGAGTCTGTTCTATATACGTCACTTGATCTTTCTTTTCTTATGTAATTATGCTGAAAATCTTGGCCCTTATTTCCGAAAATAACATGAAGTAATTCATTATCTTCTTTATCATAAAGAATAAAATGTTTTCCAGTTGAATCATCAACTCCAAATTTATCCCATTTTTCTTCTTTAGAAGTAATGAGCATTTCTCTATTAGTTTTTAATATTTTATTAAAAATATTATCAACTTTATTATCATTTATAACTAACGAGTCATTTCCTGCAATGGTCCACAGAGTATCTACTTTAGTTAATTCTAAAATATTATTATTTTCAGTGATTTTGATTCTATTTATATTATTTTCATCACCGTCAAAAATTTCAATTGTACTGACGTTATAAGAACTTTGTGATCTTTGGTTGTATAAAAAAAGTATTAGAATAACTGTAAAGGATGCAAGTCCGTATTTAATTGAATTAGTCATATATTTGTTTCAACATTTCTGCTTTAAATTTTTCTTTTTTAAATCTCCAAAATCCAAAGCTAATTATTAGAATAGATGGAAGTAGCATATTCATGTACTTCCAATTTTTTTTACTTGAGTCACTAATCTCATCTAGAGGTCGATTAGTAATCTCTCTCGATCGGAGAGAAATTAGATCCTTATCCCCTGCAAGGTAATCTACAGAGTTCATTAAAAACACAAGATTTCCTTCGACCGACATACCTCCATCATCACTCAGAAATTTTGAATCTGAAATTAGGATAATTTCTGCACCATTCTTCAATTTTGATAAGGCGGAAATAACTTTACCATCTTGTCCTAGTAAATTTAAAAAAGGGTTTTGCTGAGGATCAGGACTTAAGATAAAATTCCCTTCCATAATTCCACTGTTATTTGAAGAGGTAAAAAGTTCTGTTACACTTAAAACATTATTAGAAAGAGCAGTATCAATCTGAATTTCGCTGGGAAAAAATGGTAGTATTTGCTCTAAATCTGAAACGACTATTTCAGAAATATTAAATGAATCAATCATTGGAAAAAATGGATATTCCATTGCGCGATTCATCATGAAAATACCTCTTCTTTCTTGAACCTGAACGCTGCCGCATTTTTTATCTAAAACAAGATTTTTTTTCAAATCTAGATTGTAATTTTTTAAGAATTGAAAAACATTCGATTCTATAGGTTCAGCTTGTTGGGTTTGGATATCTGTTTTTATACCACTTTGTGCAAAAAATACTTTTTTACCAGATTTCAAAAATTTCTCAATATATTGGATGGTATTATCTTCAATAGAATCGGAAGTGGAACTCAACAATAAGACATCTACATTATCAGGAATCTCATCACCCAGAGATATTTTCCTAAAATTATAATGCTCGCTTAGCTGTGAAGATAGGGTCTGAGTCTTTAACTCCTCATCTTTGTTTAGATTTAAAAATGCAATTGTTTTTTTATCAACATTTATTAGTGATTTAATTTTTGTACTTATAGAGTATTCTAAACCAGTTGTAGATTGAATAACTGGTAAAATTTCTTTTTTATCTTCGTATAGAAGAACCATGCCTAAATAGACTTTTTTGACAACCATTTCATCGTTCTCAATTGCTTGCATTTGAACAGGCTGAATACCATCTTTTCTAGCTTGCTCCTCTAAATCTTCATCTGATTGAGGATCGTGAAAAAAGAAATTTATCTCATCGGATGCAGCTCTGTATTCTTCTAAAATATCCTGTAGAAAACGACGTGTATTGCCTAACTCGTTTGGCAAATTTTCAGAAAAATACACTTTTAAAATAAGGCGATCATCTAGCTTAGAAACTATTGATTTACTAGACTTTGAAAGAGAATACATTTTATTATCTGTTAAATCAATTCTAGTAAAAATATCTCTAGAAGTAAGATTTAGTAGAATCAAACCGACTATCAAAACAGAAGTAAAAATAATGAATGATTTTCTAGTGTTTATTTTCATGATTAATTCCATTTCCTTGATTCTAGTAATTTGGTTGTCAACGTTAGGAAAAATCCTATAATCGATCCAAAATAAATAATATTTCTACTATCAATTACCCCTCGTGAGATATTTGATAGATGAAATTCTGTGGATAAATATTGTATCACACCTGTAAGAGAGGAGGGAAAAAATATTAATAACTTATCCATCATGAAAAATACCAAAACTATACCTATCCCTATTATAAAAGCGATCACTTGATTCTCTGTAATACTACTAGCAAAAATGCCCACTGATGTATAAACACCTGCAAGTAGCGCTAAGCCTAAATAACCAGTAAATACTGCACCATGATCAATATTTTCTGCCACGCTGAATAGAGTGAAATAATGTACGAATGTCGATAGCAGAGCAAGTAAAATAAGAGATAAGCCAGCTAAATACTTTCCCAGTACAATATCCCTTTCTCTCAATGGTAATGTGGATAGCAGTTCTATTGTACCAATATTTTTTTCTCTGGAGACTAAACCCATTGAAACAGCAGGGATAAAGAAAAGATATACTAAAGGGACTATGCTAAACAAGGCTCTCATATTAGCCTGGTCATATAAAAAAAAGGTATTGGTGAAGAAATATCCATTTATTAATGCAAAAACAACTAAAAAAATGTAAGCCATAGGACTGGTAAAAAAAGAATTTAATTCTTTTTTATAGATGGTCAGTACGTTATGCATCTCCTGAGACTCCTTTATTAGTGAGATTTCTAAATATATCTTCAAGATTCTTTTTTGACTCGGACATTTCTAGTATAATCCATTTATTTTTAACAGCATAATTAAATATATCTTTACGTGGATCTGATTTACTAGAATATTCAATTTGGATCGTGATTAATTTTTCATTCTTATTGGTAGACTTTAGAGTTATGCTTGGAATTTTAGCCTTCATATTTTCAATTGATTCATCATTTGCATTTTCAACAGACAAGGTTAATGTGGATAATTCTTTTGCACCATCAATAAGTTCTTTACTTGTTCCATCGGCTATTATTTCACCATCATTTATAATAATGATTCGGTCAACCGTAGCTTGTATTTCTTGCAGTATGTGGGAGGACATCAACACAAGTTTCTTTTTACCTACTTTTTTAATTAATTGTCTGATCTCAACAATCTGATTTGGGTCCAAACCGGTTACTGGTTCATCTAGTATTAAAATTTTGGGATCATGAATCATAGCTGCAGCTAAGCCAATACGCTGTTTATATCCTTTAGAACAATTTCCAATTGTACGATGTACAACACCATGGAGTCCACATTCATCTACTACCCTTTCCAGAGCCTCTTTGAAATCTTCTCCCAGAATATGTCTAATCTCAGCATTGAACTTTAAATATTCATGTACTTTCATTTCAGTGTAGAGAGGATTAAGCTCGGGTAGATATCCAATTTCCTTTTGTATTTCTATACAATCATCAATAATGTTTTTATCATCTACATAAACATTGCCTGATGTGGGAGCGAGGTATCCAGTTATCATTTTCAATGTTGTACTTTTTCCAGCTCCATTTGCACCCAAAAATCCAACAATTTGAGCATCGTCTAATTCAAATGATATAGACTTTACAGCTTTTACATCCTCATAATTCTTGGTGAGGTTTTCAATTTTAATCAACTAAAATCTCCTTGTTTATAACTTTTTAAGTAGGTTTCTTTAAAAAAGTTCCAAAATAATAATATAAAATTTATAAGAAAAAAGTTAAAATAAAACAGACATATAATTAGGTCTTTCATTTTATTTTGTGGCAAATATCACTTTGGTTCATCTTTACAATTATATTTCTTGACTATTAGCAATTTTGGAAAATATATTCTTTATAGCTGGTTCTATGTAATGAACTGGTTATGATTAATCATAATAATAAATAAAGGAGAGTTTTATGGCTCGCTTAATTAAATCAGTCATATCTGCTCTATTAATGTTCTCTTTTGTATCAGTGCTTCCAGCTGAAACCACTGTAACTAATGTAGAAGAGACTGTAGTAGCAAGTGCAGATATCAAGAAAAAGAAGAAAAAAGGTAAGAAAATGAAGAAGAAGAAGAAAGGAAAGAAGAAGGGTTTCTTTTCCAAAGCTTTTGGTTCTAAGTAAACCTTCCTTTTCTTAGTATTTAAAAAAGGGCGCCACAAGCGCCCTTTTTTTTTATATAAAAATATCTTATAATTAAATATTAAATAAAGGCTACTTAGTATGTTTGAATTAAAAAATCATATATCTACAATATTATTAATAATATTTTGTTTTAGTATCGCTCAGGATGTTGATACGACCACAGTCGAAGAAGAAAGTGGTGAAATGTATACCAGTGTTGAGGTAAATTTTTCAGAAGATCAGGGAAATACAAACTTTAGGTCTTTGTACTATGGGTTTGATTATACTTTAATTGGTGATGCCGGACCACTTAAAGACACTGAATTATTTTTTGGATTTAATAGATCGGATGATTTGGTTGACGGGGAACCTTTCTCTGATGACCAATCAATAACATTAAAATTTGATATTTTTGCAAATCAAAGGTTCTCTCCGTTTTTATTTTATCAGAAAACATTTGATAAAACTACTGGACTACAAAATAGGCAAAATATAGGTCTTGGTGCCAAGCTTGGTCTTTTTAGATGGTTTTCGGTTAGCTATGCGTTCCTTTCAGAGACTGAAAAATATGATTCTTTCTATGGATATACTGATTCACTTGCAGCTCCTTATTACAGTTACACCGATTCAGTATGGTATGGTGAATATAGTTATACTGATTCTGTTTTATTGGATGAAGATTATTACTATTACTACGGTGATGCTGGATATGGATCCTATTTCTATACAGATTCTATTTTAGTTGATGCATGGACAGAATATACCGATTCGACGATTACAGATACCTTGTTTACTAGAACGGACTCTGTAAATTTAGGTGGAGAAAATAAATTTTTCAGACATTCTATTAGACCAAAAATTAAATTTAAATTATTTGATGAAAATTTAGTTTTGGATTACAGGTTTTACTATAAACCAAGAATAGATGATTTTGAAGATTTTTTGTTAGAACACGAATTAAAAGTTACCCTTTCAACATTTTATGAGGCTGTTAATGTAAACTTTAATTTTACTAATAAATATAATAGCAGATATGATCCCGCTAGAAACGACGATAAAGGAATTGCAAATTTGTATGATATGAATGACCAGAACATATCGATTGGATTTGAATTTATGTTTTAACAAATCTATATTTTTTTTTTATTTTAAGGGATGTGAGGGTAATTTAACATCCCTTTTTTATGAATTATAATCATCTAAAAATAGAATCCAAATGGCAGAACATTTGGGAAAAAGAGAAGACCTTCAAAACTGAAGATGACAGCAGTAAAGAAAAGGTTTACATTTTAGATATGTTTCCTTATCCCTCTGGATCAGGTTTACATGTAGGTCATCCGTTGGGATATACGGCTACTGATATTTACTCTAGATTTAAAAGATTAAATAATTTTAATGTTCTACACCCAATAGGGTGGGACGCATTTGGTTTACCAGCAGAACAATATGCTATTAAAACTGGAACACATCCGCGATCTACCACAGAAGAAAATATAAAAAACTTTAAACGCCAGATTAAAATGTTAGGCTTCTCGTATGATTGGGACCGTGAAATTAATACTACTGATGAAAAGTACTACAAATGGACTCAATGGATATTTCTTCAAATATATAAAAAAGGACTTGCCTATGAAGCTAAGGTTCCGGTTAATTGGTGCCCTGAGTTAAAAGCTGTTTTGGCAAATGAAGAGGTAGTGGATGGTAAATCTGAAATAGGTGGACATCCTATCATTAGAAAACCAATGAGACAATGGATGTTTCGTATTACAGATTATGCTGAATCCTTGCTTTCTGGCCTTGACTCATTAGATTGGCCTGAGAGTGTAAAAGAACTGCAAAGAAATTGGATAGGAAAATCAACTGGTGCTAATGTCATATTCAATTTACCATCAATAGATAAAAATATAGAAGTTTATACAACTAGACCAGATACCTTATTTGGAGCAACATATATGGTTCTAGCTCCTGAACATCCATATGTTTCAGATTTAATTACTAGTGATAAAATACATATTTTAGAAAATTACATAGCCAAATCACAAAAAAAGAGTGATCTGGATAGGGGTGAATTGAATAAAAATAAAACTGGATTTTTCACAGGTTCATATGCTGTAAACCCTATTAATAATGAAAAAATACCGGTATGGATAGCAGATTATGTTTTAATGTCCTATGGAACTGGAGCAATAATGGCTGTTCCAGGTCATGATAAAAGAGATTATGAATTTGCACAAAAATTTAATTTACCAATCATAGAGGTAGTTGAGGGGGGAGATGTAAGAAAAGAAGCATTTATAGATAATCAAAATGGTCTAATTATAAATTCAAAAAATAATCTAATTAATTTAAATGGATTAAAAGTTCTAGAAGGTAAAAGAAAAGTCATATCCTGGTTAAGGGATACAAACAATGGAAGTGCAAAAACACAATATAAATTGAGAGATTGGCTTTTTTCACGTCAAAGATATTGGGGAGAGCCAATTCCAATAGTACATGAAGATAATGGTCTAATTACTCCATTAGATGAGTCAGAATTACCACTTCTATTACCTGAAACAGAAAAATATGAACCTGCAGCTTCAGGGGAGTCCCCATTAGCAAATATTAAAAATTGGGTAAATACACCCAATGGGAAAAGAGAAACAAATACCATGCCTCAATGGGCAGGTTCTTGTTGGTATTATTTAAGATATATAGATCCATTAAATGATAAGGAAGCTTGGAGTAAAGAAAAGGAAAACTATTGGATGCCAGTAGATCTCTATGTTGGGGGAGCAGAACATGCAGTACTCCATTTATTGTATTCTCGCTTTTGGCATCATGTGTTATATGATTTGAAATTAGTATCTACAAAAGAACCGTTTCAAAAGCTCTTTAATCAAGGTATGATTAGAGGAGAGGATGGTCAGAAAATGAGTAAATCGAAAGGGAATGTTATTAACCCAGATATTGTCGTAGATGAATTTGGTGCGGATAGCTTTCGACTTTATGAAATGTTTATGGGGCCATTAGAAAAGTCCAAACCTTGGAATACAAAAGGTCTTCAAGGATGTTATAGATTTATTAACAAAGTATGGCGTATTTGTATAGAAAATTCAGATAAAATTTCTGATAAAGAAATTGATCTTAAAACTGAAAAAATACTTCATAAAACCATAAAAAAAGTTACGGATGACCTAAATAACCTTAGATTTAATACTGTCGTTTCACATTTAATGATATTTGTAAACCATCTTCAAACGTTAGATCATTTAAGTAAAGATACCATAAGGACTTTTCTTATTTTAATGAACCCGTTAGCACCGCACATCACTGAGGAGATAAATGAAACATTGGGTTATGATAGGATTGCATCTTCGAGTTGGCCTACTTATAATTCAAAATTAATTGTAGAAGAAAAACAAACCATAGCGGTTCAGTTTAATGGTAAAACTAGAGGTACAATAGGAATTAATAGTGATTTAAGCGAAATTGAAATTTCTGATTTAATTAAGAAAGATAAAAAATTATCTAAGTATTTTAATGGTTTTATGGTAATCAAACTGATTTTAGTACCTAAGCGATTAATAAATTTTGTATTAAAACCTGAATAATTTATAAAGGTGGCATTATGTTCAAATCATTAATTCTGATAATAGTATTTTCTTGTACTTCACTTTATTCAAATATCAATGTGAATAACCCAATTGATAGTGATAAGGTAATCAGGAATATGGGGTTCTTTGGTCCTTTTAATGGTGACTTAGACTCAGACTCTCTTTCTCGATTATTTTCTAATTTAGATTTTAATAAACAATCAACTTTGACTCATAATGATGTAACTCAAAATGTAAAAAA
>MDTB01012028.1_pt1 | contig 19253 bp, 19 predicted proteins | sample 811161 | NCBI WGS metagenome assembly MDTB01 (sample SAMN05326650, study PRJNA326480) | marine metagenome | isolation source: seawater | place: Mediterranean Sea | collected 2009
CAAATATATTACTTTGAATTGCACAGTCGATAGAGTAAGCAATTATAGGTTTTCCAAAAAATTCTTTGATATTTTTTTTTGGTATTCTTTTACTTCCTCCTCTAGCAGGTATGATAGCAACTTTCATATATATTTTTTTATTACTTTAACAACTTTATCTTGATCATCATTAGACATTGATGGATATAGAGGAATAGAGATAGCTCTTGAGTAATAAATTTCTGAATTTGGGTAATCACTTAAATCTAATTCAGGATTGTAATAGTAAGGATGACGGTATACAGGTATGTAATGAAGATTGACGCCAATATCATTTTTTCTTAAATTTTCAAAAAATTGTTTATGTATTTTGGGATCATTTAAACAAATAACATACAAATGAAATGCCGAATAAATATCAGGATTTCTATATGGTAATTTTATAGGCAATCCATCCAACAATTTATCATAGCGTTCTGCAAAAAAATGTCGACGACTAACAATCTCATCAACTCTACTAAATTGACTTATACCTAAAGCTGCTTGAATGTCAGTCATTCGATAATTTAGACCTAATTCAATTTGCTGATAATACCATCCTCCATCAGGCTCTTTTGTCATTTCAGATGGATCTCTGGTTATACCATGTGTTCTTAGGATAGACATTTTTTTTGCAAGTTTAGGATTGTTTGTTAATGCCATGCCTCCCTCACCAGTGGTAATTATTTTTACAGGATGAAAACTAAAAACTGTAATGTCGCTAAACTCACAGCTGCCAACTGGACTATTTAAGTATTTACCACCAACTGCATGTGAAGCATCTTCTATGATTTTGAATCCATATTTTTTTGAAAGTGAATTAATTGCTTTCATGTCGCATGATTGACCGCAAAGATGAACTGGAACAACAATCTTAGGCAAGCAGCCTTTTTTTTCTGCACTTATGAGTTTTTTTTCAAGAGCCTTAGGACATAAGTTATAAGTCTTAGGATCGATGTCAACAAAATCTATATTTGCATTGCAGTAAAGTCCACAATTTGCAGAGGCAACAAATGTAATTGGACTAGTCCAAAGCCAGTCCCCCTTTCCAAGACCAAGTGACATGCAAGCAATATGGAGAGCAGAGGTTGATGAATTAACAGCAATTGCAAATTTTGAATTACAGTAGGTCAACATTTCATTTTCAAACTTAGGTACTTGAGGTCCTTGTGTCAAAAAATCTGACTTCAAAACTTCTATAACTTCATCAATATCTGACTGAATGATATTCTGTCTTCCATATGGAATCATTTAAATTTTTCCTATCTTATTTTTATTTTTTATTATCCATTCTTTTAATTCATCAATTTTCATCCATTCTTTATTATTATCTGAGGAATATGTGAAGTCTGATTTAACTCTCTTTCCATCTTTTATTCTCTCTGGATCATTACTCCAATTATTGATTGACGGTAAAATTTTAAAATAATCTTGATATTCATAGGTATAAGCAGCATCTTCAAATCCAATCATTTGTTCATGCAATTTCTCACCAGGCCTGATTCCAGTCTCAATTTGTTCTGCATTTTTATTTATTGATATTGCAACATCTGTTACTTTCATAGATGGGATTTTTTTTACATAAATCTCACCGCCCTTCATATCTTCAAAGGCATGCCATATTAATTTAACTCCTTCTTCAAGCGAAATCATAAATCTGGTCATTCTCTTGTCTGTAATTGGAAATGGTTCGTTATTAGGAATAGATATAAAAAAGGGAATTACAGATCCTCTAGAACCCATAACATTTCCATATCTAACAACAGAAAATTTAGTTTCATGAGTACCTGTGTATGAATTTCCTGAAACAAAAAGCCTATCAGATGTTAACTTAGTTGCGCCATATAGATTTGCTGGACTGCTTGCTTTATCTGTAGATAAGGCAATTATTTGTTTAACCCCTTTATCGATACATGCATCAATAATATTCATTGCTCCAATTACATTAGTTTTGACACATTCAAATGGATCATACTCAGCAGTTGGAACAATCTTTGTTGCTGCTGCATGAACAACAAAATCTATTCCATCTAAAGCTCTATATAAACGATCTTTATCACGAACATCGCCAATTATAAATCTAACACGAGAATCATCTTTAAATAATTTCGACATTTCCCATTGCTTCATTTCATCTCTAGAAAAAACAACAATTTTTTTTGGATTATATTTTTTTAGGGTCATTGGTATGAATGTATTTCCAAATGAGCCTGTACCTCCGGTAACCAATATCGAAGCATTATCTAACATTTATTTCTCCTTCTCTTAAGCATGTGATGCCATGTTTTTAAACTTTTCATTTTTTTCTATCAATTCCTCAAAAGTACCTTTGTCAATAACTTTACCTTTTTCAATAAAAAATATCTGGTCACATTCCTGAATAGTTTTTAATCTGTGAGCAACTATTATAATAGTTTTTTTGCCACTAAATTTATGAATTGATTCCATTATTGTTTTTTCAGTAATGCCGTCAAGGGAGCTTGTTGCTTCATCAAATACTAAAACATCTGATTTATTATATAAAGCTCTAGCGATACCAATTCGCTGCCTTTGGCCTCCAGATAGCTGGACCCCTCGTTCTCCAACTTTTGTATTAATTCCTTTTTCAAGATTTTGAACAAATTCTTTCAAATTACTCAAATCAAGAGCTTTATTTACTTGATCCAAATTGATTTGATCATTTTGAATACCAAAAGCAACATTTTCAGCGATAGTTCCCTCTGATAGGAAGATACTTTGTGGAACAAAACCAATATTATTTTGCCACGAGCGAAGATTTTTAATATCTATGGGTTCGTTGTCTATTCTTAAAAATCCAGCCTCAGGCTTAATTAGTCCAAGAAGAATATCAATTAGAGTTGATTTACCTGAACCAGATGAGCCAACTATACCAATAGTACTATTAACGGGAATATTAATATTAAGCGCATTTATAGCTGATTCTTTTTTACTAGGATATCTAAAAGAAATATTTTCCAATGCTATATTTTGTTTTGGAGTTAAATTTTTTTGCAATCTGTCTATCTGGTTCGACTTAGCTTTATATGCTTCATTTAAATCTTTTTCAATTGATTCAAAAGCAGATATGTTCCCTTTCAATAGAGCAAAATTTAAGTAAATTTGTTGAAAGGCTGGCAATAATTTTATAGCTGCAAGTGCATAAGCAGACAATCTTGGCAAAATTTTACCAAGGTCTCCGTTAAAACTAGAAATTAAATAAAGTACAAGCGCAATCATTGAGCCAAAAGCAACTAATTCAATCAAATATCTTGGGACTTGTGCCAGAGCAGTATTTGTTCCCTGGCTGTATGCAAGATTGTTACCTGTTAAACTAAAATTATCGATAAAGCTTTTAGATCTGCCTAGAAGAAGTATATCTTTGATCCCACCGAATCCCTCGCTCATTAGCCTAAATCTTTTTTCATAGACTTCTGAAATTATTTTACCGTTATGCTCCAATCTTATTCTAACTAGCTTATAAAGAATTAAATATCCAATAAAAAATACAGAAAACCCTATTAAAGCAACCTTAGTATCAAATATAAGAACTATAAGGACTAAAATTAACGCAAAAATAGATCGAGCATTTACATGCATTAATGGCATTAGAACCAAATTTGTTAACCTCGTTGTTTCATTTGCAATTTTTTTTGTCATCTTGGCGCTACTACCTGATGCATGAAATAACCAATCTTGTTGTATATAAAAAATATAAAGTGACGTTGCTATTTCAGTACCCACATAATTAGCAAACATGGAAAGTCTCCATAAGGTCAGCATTGATATTGCTGCCGAAATAAATAGAGTTATTAGAACTAAAATTCCCAACATAAATATAAATTGTGATTCAGAATTTATGCCACTTAATTCATACATATTTGAAATAATTGAATCTTCATAAAGCAAGCTGATATCTCCCACTAAAGCCATGAAAGGTATTATTGAAGCAATTCCTAAAACTTCAACAAATGCCATAATTAATACCAAAATTTGTAAAACATAAAAACGCTTTCTTTGCCCTGGTGTAAGAATAGTCATTAGTCTTTTTATTAGGTTATACATAATATTATTAGAAAAAATTTAACAATTTATAGCTCACTTTTTAGACATTCTTTTAAAGAAGATTTCCATTCTATTAATTTAACATCTAGATTTTCAATTATTTTTTTTTTATCCATAACACTGTATCGAGGTCTTGCAGCAAGTGTAGGATATTGCTTACTTTTAATTGGATTTATTAAACAGTTAATATTAGACATTTTAAAAATCTCTTTAGCAAATTCATACCAACTTACTTCACCCTGATTAGAAAAATGATAGATTTCAGTAGGGTTTGATTTGCGTAAATAATTTATATCAGTAATGATCTTGAGTATTAGATTCGCCAAATCTTTAGCATATGTTGGAGAGCCAATTTGATCAACTACAATATCAATATTATTTTTTTCTTTTCCAAGTCTCAGCATTGTTTTAACAAAATTATTTCCATATTCGGAGTAAATCCAACCCGCCCTTATGATAATTGCATTTATTGGCATAAGTTTTTGTATTTCTTTTTCACCATTGAGCTTAGTTAATCCATAAAAATTAATTGGGTCTGTATCATCTGTTTCTTTGTATGGATTTGCTTGATTTCCATTAAATACATAATCTGAAGAAATGTGTATAAGCTTTGTCTTTTGGTCCATAGCGATTTCAGCTAATTGTGACAAGGCTAGATGATTGATTTGATTTGCAGTCTCTCTTTCTTCTTCAGCCTTATCAACAAATGTGTATGCCGCACAATTAATAACTATGTCAAAGATATTATTTTTAAAATATTGAGATATATTTTTAGAATTATTTAGATCAAGATCGTCTCTACCAACAAAATCAAATAATTCGGTTAGATTATTTTCTTCTACAAGATTTTGGATTGACCTGCCTAACTGGCCATTTTTGCCTATAACAAGAACTTTCATTACTCAATTAATCAAAAAGATCTTTTGCATGTTCAAGTTTAGGAAGGTTGTTATCTTTTTCAGAGAGTTTAATCGCTTCTGACGATAGCCTCCAATCAATTGATAAATCTTTATCAAGATAATGTATGCCTCTTTCAGCTTTAGGAGAGTAATAATTATCAACTTTGTAAACAACAGTTGCGGTTTCACTTAAAACAATGAAACCATGAGCAAAGCCATGAGGCACAAACAATTGTTTTTTATTCTTAGATGAAAGTTCAACAGAGACATGTTGACCAAAGTATTTGCTTGATTTTCTAATATCAACACATACATCTAAAATCTTTCCATCGATAACTCTAACTAATTTCGACTGTGAAAATGGAGGAAGTTGGAAATGTAAACCTCTTAAGACACCTTGAGATGATTTAGATTCATTATCTTGCACAAAATTAATTTCTTTTTTAAAAAAATCATTAATAAGTTCTTGTCTATAGGTTTCACTAAAATATCCTCTTTCATCACCAAAAACTGATGGCTCTATTGCAACGATATCAGGTATTCTATGTGGTGTTAGTTTCAAGTGATATCCTTTGCCCGTTTTAGTAGATAGTTCCCATATTCATTTTTATCATAAAAACTAGACATCTTTAAAAGTTGTTCTTTATTGATATAGCCCATTTCATATGCAATCTCTTCAATACAAGCGACCTTAAGCCCCTGTCTGTTCTCAATTGTTTCAATAAAATTTGAAGCCTCAAGTAGGCTTTTATGAGTTCCAGCATCTAACCAAGCATAACCAGTCCCCATTAATTCAACTGTCAAACGCTCTTCTTTTAGATACATTTGGTTTATGCTAGTTATTTCAAGCTCTCCTCTTTGAGATGGAATAACTTTTTTGGATTTTTCTACGGCATCATTGGGATAAAAATATAACCCAGAAACTGCATAATTACTTTTTGGATTTTGAGGTTTTTCTTCAATACTAAGAACTTTTCCATTATCGTCGAAATCAACAACGCCATATCTTTTAGGATCATTAACATGGTAACCAAAAACTGTGGCGAGTTTTTTTTCCTCTGCATTTAATACTGCATTTGACAATATTTCGACTATTCCATGTCCATAGAATAAGTTATCACCCAAAATAAGACATACATCATCAGAGCCTATAAAATTTTCTCCTAAAATAAAAGCTTGGGCTAGGCCATCAGGTGACGGTTGAACAATGTATTCAAAATTCATGCCTATATTAGAGCCATCCTCAAGAAGTTCATTAAACCTTGGAAGGTCTTCTGGAGTTGAAATAATTAGGACTTCTCTGATGCCGGCAAGCATGAGAACTGATAGAGGGTAATAAATCATTGGTTTGTCATAAATAGGTAGTAATTGTTTAGATACTCCCTTTGTAACAGGATGCAATCTAGATCCTGAACCCCCTGCTAAAATGATACCCTTCATGGTTTAAATCTTAATCTTATCTTATAAAAAATTGACATTTTTACTTTGAAAATTAACTTCTAACAATTAGATATTGTTTGATTTAATTTCTTATTAAGCTCCCTCTACTTGATAAAGATATATATCCCAAGCAGAATCATTATCTTCAAATTTATTTATAAACTCTAAATTGTTATTTTCGAAGTTTATTATTTCATATGATGAAAAAATATACCTACCCCCCATATTATACAATGCTGATGAATTAATATTTATATTTACAGGATAAACTTGATTTTTTTTGCGAACAAAATTGGTTCCAATTTCATCAATAAAAACATAGCATCTGCTTCCCCAGTTATCAAAGTAAGATTTTATAGAATTATTTTTTTCGAGCTCAGAAGCTATAATTTGTCTAAATTGTTGTTTGAATTGCAAGTCATAATTTGTTAGATATCCATCTAAATTGTAAAAATTATTATATCTGGTGATGCTTGGATGAATACCAATACTAACAACCTTATAGGAACTTTGTTCTTTTCCAATATAAACTTTAATATCATCAAATAACTTCTCAGCAAAAAATTGCTTATAAGTAATTTGATTTTTATTATATTCATTTATAAAGTCACTTTTATAAAAAGAAAAAACGACAGTAAGAAATATTATTGAATATAAAACTATTTCTTTGGACTTAGTTCTTAAACTACTTTTTAAAAAAATCTTTATTGATAGAGCAAGTAAAACATACCAAATTAAAGGAGTTATTACATGAAATCTATTTAGATTCATTGGTAACAATAATGAAATCGTTTCTCTAATAGAGTTAAATAAGCTTGAGTCCCAGAATCCATACATTAATGAAATCATTCCATTTATTAAAAATAAAAATATAAATAAATTATCCTTTGCAGATGAAAACAAATTTCTAAAAAAAATTATTGCTATAAATGGAAAGAAGACAATATGATGGCTTTGCGCATGGTACTGCCCAAGAAGAAAATGATGACCTGATCTAAGAATTGCATCTAACAAACCATATGTATTTCCTACAGTACTCATTTGAGACCTATGCGACACAAAATCTGCACCAAAAAGAAAAACTTCAACAAGTCGAAAATTTGCTATTAAATGTAAAATAACATATAAAAAAATTGCAAAAGCTAATTTAATATTTTTTATAAATCCTTTTTTGAATAAATCATATATCCAAAAAAATCCCAAAAATATAATAAAAAACATCATTGAGAATACAAATGAGCTATAAATCGGAAAAATTACAAGTATCAACCAATCAATTGAATTTGCTCTATTATTTCTGATATTCAGGAAAACATAAGTGATTAGTGGCAACCCTGCTACACTTAAACCTGCGGTTGCATAAAATGGCAACAATGCAAAAAGTAGGGAAACTAAAGGTATGTAATAAACTTTTTCAAGAGTATAAACATATCTTTTAAGCAAATAGTACATGCCCATAAAAGCAATAATTCTTATTAAGATCTGATTTAAAACATATGCTGTAAATGGATCGAAAAAATAATATAGCCAAAAAACTAACTTTATCTCACTTCCAAATGCTGCTCTTGGAGCATTCATATACATTTCTAATTTACTAGAAGATGAAGCAAATATCATTTCGCTATCGGCTAGAGTCTTAAACTTAGAAATATGATGATCTAGCATGTCATGAATTAATATATAACTATCTTGACCTAGAATGAAAAAGGGAGATATGTATATAAATATTATGAAAAAAGCGATGGAATTATATTTATTCTGAATAAAATTCATTTATAACTCTGCATACATACTCGATGTCTGTATTACTTAAACCATAGAACATTGGTAATCTTAGCAATTTTTCACTGTGTTCTGTTGTAAAAGTGTCTGTATCATCAAATCTTGAGAATTTTTTTGCTATTGATGCTGAATGAAGAGGGATATAGTGAAAAACTGCACTAACACTGTTATCTTTTAAATATTTTATAAGCTTACTTCTTTCATCAAAATCTCTTACCTTTATATAAAACATATGTGCATTATGTATGCAGTTAATTGGTATCCTTGGTAATTCAATATATTTTTTATCTTCTAATGCTTTTAATAGTGAAAAGTATAAATTCCAGCAAGCTAGCCTATATACATTAATATCATCAGCTTTTTTAAGATTCCCCCAGAGGTAAGCAGCGCTAACATCGTTCATTAAGTAACTGCTGCCTATATCAACCCAAGAATATTTATCAACAATTCCTTGAAAAAACTGACTCCTATTGGTTCCCTTTTCTCTTATAATTTCCGCTCTTTGAACAAAACTTTCATCATTAATTATTAATACGCCTCCCTCACCCGCGCTCGTATAATTTTTACTTTCATGAAAACTGTAAGTTCCAAGATGTCCAAAAGTACCTAAAGGTTTTCCTTTATATGAGCTCATCATGCCTTGAGCAGCATCCTCAACAACAAAAAGATTATGTTTTATTGAAATTTCCATTATCTTATCCATTTCACATGCTACTCCTGCATAATGGACTGGAACTATAGCTTTTGTTTTATCTGTAATAGCACTCTCAATTTTTGTTTCATCAATGTTCATAGTATCTGGACGAATATCAACAAAAACTATTCTTGCACCTCTTAATACAAACGCATTTGCTGTTGAAACAAAAGTATACGAAGGCATTATTATTTCGTCACCCTTTTTAATATCTAAAAGAATTGCTGCCATTTCTAGAGCATGTGTGCAGCTTGTTGTTAAAAGAACTTTTTTAGATTTTAAGCTTTCTTCTAAAAACTCAGAACATTTTTTAGTAAAAGCTCCATCGCCGGAAATTTTTGAACTTGCTATCGACTCAAGAATATACTTTTCCTCATTACCAGTATGTGGCGGTTGATTAAATGGAATCATTTTAAGATATCAATACTCCAAGACATTAATTTTTTTAAGATATTATAACAGAGTGAATATGTATGATTTTATAGAAATTAAAAAGTTACAAGTGTGATATGAGTTTTACGATAAATTTTTATCTTTTACCTTTTTAAAGTTCAACCAAAAGATCCCTCCAATAATAGAAACAATCCAAATAGTTAATCTATTTAAGATAACGAAAGCAAATGCTATATTCTCTGGAACATTAAATAATGTTAAACCATAAAATAATGATGCCTCTATAACTCCTAAACCACCAATACTTATAGGAATAATGCCAGCAATTTGTGAAATAAATGCTAAAAAAATTAAGCTAGCAAAATTAAATTCATATCCAAGAGAAATAAATATTATATGAAACTTAATGAGCCTAATAAAAAAAACTACAAAGCTAAGGTTTATAAAATAAATTAAGTTTACCCTCTTTATTTGATTTAAATCATGCTTAACAGACTTGAAGACATTAATAATCTTATTACTGAATTTAAATAAGATTAAAAAGATAGTAACAAAAGCGACAAAAAAAATAGATATTAGGTATACATTTATGGTGATTTTAAAATCCAATTCATCAACAATATCATCAGTTTGAAAGGCGAAATATATTAGGCTTATTACCACTAGAACTATGGACCCTGATATTCTGTCTATACCAATTTTTGCCAAGCCACTACTAACGTTTAATTTGCTCTGTCTTAGAAAATTAACTTTATAAAAATCTCCAGCTAATCCACCAGGCAAAAAATTACTAAAAAACTGACTTATAAATGCTAATTTAACTGTTTCATAGAAATTAAAAACATATGCATATATCAGCATATGAAGCCTCAAAGCTTGAGATATTAAAAACAAAAATGATATAAAAATTATTGAAATTAAACCTTTAAAGTCAATTCTTGATAGTGTCTCTATTGATTTATCAAGATCAACAAATGTGAATAAATATAGAAATAAAAAAATTCCAACAAAATATTTAATGTAATTCAAAACTATAACCTTTTTATTGGTTCGTCTTTGAAAAGATTAGAATAATATTGGTGGTCTTTTAGAAATATTTCCTTAACTAATTTTTGCTCTTCGAGGCTAAATTTTTCATTTATTGCAATTTTTTTTATATCCTTTGCCTCTTTTAACTCTCTTTTTTCTCTTAGTTGTAAAATTAAACTTCTAGGAAATATTTTTAGTATTAAATCTACTACCCCTTTTTTTTGCAATAATTTGTCAAACCATGCGCTTCGTTGTCTTCCACTAGCATTTATCTTTTTATTGTTAAAGTTTTTTTCATTAAAGTAACTGTCTACACATAAAAATTCCTCAAACGCCATAAGTACTTTTAATGGTTCCTTTTCAAAATATGTAAAATCATAAATCATAATTCGCCCTTTAAATGCATCTAGATAAGAGCTTATTGTTTTTGAAATTTTTTCATTTCTATAGTCAATGTCCAGTATTTCTCCTTCTCTTTCTATGCTACACCCTTTAGTTATAAATTCTTTAAAAGAAGGCATCTCAAAATTATTTGCATACTGTTGATAAAATGTATAAATCCATTGATACGGATCTCTAACACTTAAAATAATCTTGGTATCAATATCAAAATCTTTCATTCTCTCCAAAGCATCTTCATGTGTGAAATACACACCACAAATATCTAATGTCGTTTCATTAGGTTTTCTATCAAGAAAAAAATCTTCATACCACTTAAAACCTTTATCGTAGTTATGAGCAAAAAAGCCAATTTCCTTTCTTGATGGTAAATAAATTTGAGGGTGTTTTTGTAAATTATGATACATGAAGGTTGTTCCGGCCCTAGACATACCAGCCATAATTACATCAACAATTTTCATTTTTTTTAAACTCCATTACTTCAAAATTAACATTTTCCTCAAGAGAACTAAACATTTTATCTAAATCTTTTGAATCTTCTACATCATAATCCCTAAATTCAGATATAGCTTTGATACTAGGCTCCGTCTGAAAATCGTAACCCATATGTATCATGTCTTTTTTACAAACACTCTCTATATAATTAATTTCTTCTTTTGACAATTTTTCTTTGTAGTTCCCAATAGAGCTAGCTGAAATAAAGGAAATTTTTTTATTCGAAGAAGTATTAGCATTCCATAAGGTTCCATCTCTATTTAATATTGCTTTATCAAAATAATTATTTTCAAATTGAACTAATTCAAGAAAATTCACAACTTTTTTTAGACTTTCATATGGTTTGTTTACAAGATCTTCATACTTAATAGAACAAAAATTTTTATTTGCTCGAAGAAAATTTAAATATTTTATGCTTTTCTTCCATGTTCTAAGTATAAAAAGCGTAGGTTTTTTTGGTCCAAAATATTTTATTTGCTTAGGATAATTTATAGATGCTACAACATCTCTTGGGTCGCGATAAACTAGTATTGTTTTAAAGTCATTTTTGATAAAGTAAGGAAGGAACTCCTCACACATTATTTCCTTTGAGCCTACAAACTTTGAATTATTAAGATTAAATAAACTTAGCGACGCCTTATAAATTTTGTCAAAACCTAATAAATTTTTTGAAAATTCTAATTTATAGTTATCTGGTTTTGTTGATTGACCAGAGTAATTTTTCATTTCATTAAATAAATTTTTTAAATCGCATGCTTCCAAATTGATATTTTCTAAAAATTTATTAAATGTGTCTTGAGAAAAATTGTTATCGTTAAGATGCTCGTTTAAAACATAATATTGTTTAGAGCCTAAAGTTTCTAAATATTTTTTCTTTAAATAAATAAAAACTAATGGGAAAGGCTGAGATAAAACATCAATTTGAGGGTGATTAGATAATAGCTTATCAATAAGAGTAGTGCCTGATCTGCCCATCCCTGTAATAAAAATCCTATTAATTTGTCCCTCTCCTGCGTTATATGCAAAAACTATACTAGTCTTTATTATCGCTTATTTTACGAACAAAATAGTGCGGTCTCTTTTCAGATGTATGAATTATCCTGACTAAATATTCACCCAATATGCCTACAGTAAACATCATCATGCCACCAAAAAATAGAATCGCTACCATAAGTGAACTCCAGCCTTGAGCAGCTACATCGAAGAAAAGAGCTTTATAAATAATATAACCGCTATAAATTAAGCTTACGGAAGCCGAAAATAATCCAAAATACCCAATCCATTTTAGTAAAAGTGATGAATTGTTAATGAGTAAGTTTCCAAATAATTGAATCATTTTGCGTAAAGTATAATTACTTTTTCCCTCTATTCGATCATAATGAGGTACATCTACATTTACTACATCTTTTGTGACTGAAAATAATAAAGCAGGAATGAAGGGGTACGATGTACCTATTTTAAGAATATTGTCTGCAATTACTCTGTTAAATAATCTAAAAGAGGTTAGTTGAATATCTTTTGGTTTTCCCAAGATAATATGATCAAAATAACCTTTAATTGAACTAGTTATTCTTTTAAAAATATTGTGTTTTTTTCTTCTAAATTTTGCAACAACAATGTCATGAGACTGTTTTTTGATTAGATTAAGGATATTAATAGGATCATGCTGCATATCATCATCCATAGTGATGATGTATTCTCCTATTGAGTTTGCTATGCCACATAATAAAGCAGATTGTTGACCAAAATTTTGGGTGAATTCAATAACCTTTACTGAATCATATTCATTGAATATACATCTAAGTGCATTGCAAGTTTCTTCGTCAGAAGGGCTATCATTTACGAAAATGAGCTCATATCTTTTATTTTTTAACTCATTATTAAAAAGTTTATAAATTTTTTTTGTTATGGTTTTAATAGATTCATTTGATTTAAAGACTGGAATTACAATTGAGTAATCGATTTTCATAATGAAAAACTCTTCATGAAATGTTTTACATTTTCACCTTCATTAAAAATTAGATCCAAAATAGAAACTCCGTGTTCAAATGGTGGATAAAGTTGATTATATTCTGGATAACCAGAGTAATCCATCCATTCTATGTCAATACCTATTCCGTTTGCCATAGATTCGGTCAAATAACTTTTTGCTGTAGGACCACTCAAATATATATCTGCTTTTGTTTTCTTTAGTAATTCAAGGACTCTATCTGCCTTTCTAAACTCTAGATCATAATTTCTTGAATCTTCGAATTTCGTATCAATATTTAATAGCTCATAAGAAATTGCCTTAATTATAAATTGATTCATATCTGATAGGTTTTCCCATTCTCTATCTAAATAAATATTTTTAAAAAAATCCTTAAAAAGATTAAAATATTTTGTTTTTGAATAACTCTGTTCAATTTTTGCCCAGTGTTTTCTTTGCCAATTTTTGTCCTTTAGTTCTACTTCACAAATAAGTCTTGATTCAGAAGTTCCACAAGGAACAGATAGCCATTCAAGCCCATTCTGAGTTTTGATCTTGTTTCTATTTCTCCAATCTCCATGTGTGTACTGCAAATCATCATGGAATATGAAGACATCACTCATATTAATTAAATCAAAGTAGCCTTTCCATGGAATATAATTTGATTGAAGAAGCGCCACTTTTTTACTCATTTAAAAATTCCCTATTTTTAAGATACCAGCTAACGGTTTTTCTAATTCCTGTTTCAAAGGTTTCACTAGGTTTCCAATTAAGTTCTATGTTAATTTTTGATGCATCAATTGCATATCTTAGGTCATGTCCTTTTCTATCAGTTACAAAATCAATAAGTTGTTCATATTTGTCAACACATTCAGATTTTAGTGGTTTTAGTTCATCTAAAATCCTGCAAATGATCCTTACAACATCAATATTTTGCATTTCATTATGTCCGCCAATATTATAAGTGTCACTAACTTTTCCGTTCAGTGCTACATGAATTAAAGCCTTTGCATGATCGTCAACATATAACCAATCTCTAACTTGCTCTCCACTTCCATATATCGGTAATTTTTTTACATCAAGTGCATTCTTTATTGTCAATGGAATTAATTTTTCAGCGAATTGATATGGTCCATAATTGTTTGAGCAATTTGTAATGATTGTCGGTAACTCATATGTTCGATGCCAAGCTCGAACTAGATGATCAGAACTAGCCTTTGATGCAGAATATGGTGAACTTGGCGAATAAGCTGTCTTTTCTGTAAAAAATCCTTTTGTATCTCCTAAATCTCCATAAACTTCGTCAGTTGATACATGATGAAATCTAAATATATCTTTTTCATCATTATTTAATGTTTCCCAATAGTCTCTAGCAGTTTCAAGCAAGTTATATGTGCCAATGATATTTGTTTGAATGAAATCTATGGGTCCCGATATGGAGCGATCTACATGAGACTCAGCAGCAAGGTGCATTACAACATCAGGCCTATAACTATTAAAAATAGCTTTAATACTATTTGAATCACATATATCTACTTTTTTAAATGAATATCTAGGATTATTATCTATAGACGAAAGGGATTTTAGATTTCCAGCATATGTCAGTTTGTCAACGTTAAGAACATTGTGGCTGGTATGGTTAATTAAATGGCGAATTACAGCAGAGCCTATAAAGCCAGCACCACCAGTTATGAGAAATCTTTTATTCATATTTATGTACTTATTTTGGAGTTAATCTTCGAATTAATCTTAATTTTTTTGGTCTAAATGCAAGCTCCTTTTTTAAAAAATGATTAAAAACTTATATTTTAAAGTTTTCTCTATAGCTTTGAATGAAAATTATTAGTAATGATAAAACGCCACCTAAAAAAGTCCCAAAAATACAAATAAGAGCCCTGTTAGGTTCTGATTTTTCTTCAGGCACAATAGCGGAGTCAATAATTTTGAATACGTATGCCTCTTCCGCTGAAGCTAGCATAAGCTTTTGCATTTGAGACTCTAAAAGAGATGTAATTACATCTTTAATTGATTGAACTGTAGCAGAATTTGTAGATTCATTTAAAAAGTTTATCGAATTTTGAGCATTTTTTTTATCCAGCTCTCTCATACTTTCATTAATTTTATTAACTATAATTTCTACCCATTTTTTTGCAATGTAAGGCGATCGATGTTTGACAGAAATTGATATAAATCCAGAATCGTCATTTTCTGAGATGTTTATGATGCGTTTATATTTTAAAAAAGCTTTTTGGTTAGACGGAATTGCTACACCAGAATCTGTAGCATTTGAAACCCATTTATCATTGACGATATCATACTTATTTTGGTTATAAATTATAGTGTTATTATCTGGAATCCAATCATCTACAGCCATCAGATTTTCCATTCTAATATTAGGTAAAAAATGTTTTGAAAAAAAATCAAAAGATTGAATTCTCTCAATTGCTTCTTGAGTTTTTGATGAGTTATTGCCTTGAAATCCAAATCCCGCAATTCCAGCTATTCCTGATAAACCGCCAAGCTGAGATGATATAGAGCTATCTTCTTCGTTGGGGGCTAATAAAGCTTGAGATGAATATATGTTAGGTAAACTTAAAGAATAAAGTACTGATAATATAGCAAATGAAGAAGTTATCGTTATTATTAAAAGTTTTTTTTTCCAAACTGTTTGAAAGAGATTCACAAGATCTATTTCGTCGTAAAGATAGTCTTTATTATCTTTTTGTTCCATTATTACTCATATACTATAGGCACTTTTAAGATTAATCCAGTTTACCTTCATCTCTTAACTTTTTTCTAATTTTTGTTGCGCTTATAGAAGTTATAGATTCATCAAATATCTCTTCTTCAAAAGTGTAACCAACGCCTCTTCCATAAGAGATATTTGTAATATTTGGAACTAACATTATTTCAAATTCAGTACCTCTCTTGAAGCCATCTTTTAATAATCCAGATTCGATATTTTTACATACAAGATCCCAATCAAAAGGATTGTCATCTTGACCATCGCCTCCAGAAGCTCCTTGAACATCTCTTACTTGAATAATGACTTGTCCAGTTTTAGCAACGCACCTTTTAAAAAGTGCTTGGTGGCCATCATGCCATGGCTGCCATCTTCCCAGCATTTGCACAGTCGGTTTTTTCCAGTCAAACATTGTAAAAACTCCTATAAAATTTAAAACCTATGAATTGTTCATCTTAAGAATTTCTGAAGCAAGAAAGTCGTGATTATGCTCATTCCATTCAGAAATACGGAAATCCACTTTCTTTGGATTTTGAAATAACTTGTTAGTATCCTCAAATCTTCCTTCTTTTATTGTATCCATCCAAATAGTGATATCAGCGTTAAAATTTTCTCTAGTTTCTTGAGTGGGGCAAACAAAATCGCATATAACGAACCTATTATTGCTTTTTTCAAAGTCTGCAAAAGTTCTCATTCTATTAGATTGCCTTGCCCTTCCTTCATCTGAAAAGTCCCAATCATTAGCCATTTCTCTTACTTTATCTGCGTTATACCATGCAGCATCTATCAAGGGCACTAGCCTTTCCGTTAAATATGTTTTACCACTTCCTGGTAGTCCCATCACTAAAATCTTCATTCGTGCTCCATAAGCTTTTTAGGATGAGATTATATATAAAACATATATAAATGACAGCTTTCTTTAAATATCTTTAAGATACTTTGTCAGAGTATCTTTTATACCATTCAACAAATTTTTTAATACCCTCCTCTATCGAGGTTGATGGTCTAAAGCTGAAGTGATTTTCAAAATCAATTGTATCTGCAAAAGTTATTGGCACATCACCTGGCTGCATCGGAAGTGAATTTTTAATTGCCTCTTCACCACAAGCTAGCTCAATTGCTTTAATGAATCTATCTATAGATACTGGATCACTGTTGCCAATATTGAACACCTTGTGCGGTGCGATAGAGCTAGAATTGTTTCTTTTTTGTTCTTTTGTAGGCATCTTAATGACATTGACCATACCATTAATAATATCATCAATGTATGTGAAATCTCTTTTCATCTCGCCAAAATTATATACGTCGATTGGTTCCTTTGAGAGGATTGCCTTTGTAAACTTGAAGTAGGCCATATCGGGTCTTCCATATGGTCCATAAACAGTAAAAAATCTTAGGCCAGTCATTGGAATATTGTATAAATGACTATATGAAAAAGCTAAAAGCTCATTTGACTTTTTTGTTGCTGCATAGAGGCTTATTGGATAATCAGTTTTATCATCAACGCTAAAAGGTATTTTTTTATTCATCCCATAAACTGAACTTGATGATGCATATATGAGATGTTCAATACCAAATTTTCTGCAGCTTTCTAAAATATTACTGAATCCAACAATATTTGAATCAATATAAATCTTTGGATTATCAATTGAATATCGAACCCCTGCTTGGGCAGCAAGATTTATCACTATATTTATCTCTATATCTTGAAATAATTTATCAAGTGAATTTGAATTAGTTAAGTCGATATTAAAAAAGTTATACGAACATTTATTTTTTTTAGTTTTTACATATTTATCAATAGAGGCTAATCTTAATTTTTTTAAATTAACATCGTAATAATTATTTAAATTATCTACACCAACAACATTGAAATTTAATTTTAATAATTCAAGAATTAAATGATATCCAATAAATCCGGCTGATCCTGTAACCAATATACTTTTCAAAATTTAATTTTCTCCATATATGTCTCTTGTATAGACCTTGGTTTTAACATCATCTAATTCAGCAGAATATCGATTTGTGATTATTAAATCAGAGCTTTCTTTAAAAAACTTTAAGTTATTAACAACTTCAATATCATTAAATAATGGTGATTCAATTATAGGTTCATAAATTATAACTTTAATTCCATCATCGATTATTTTTTGAAAAATATCAAAAATAGCTGAAGAGCGATAATTATCAGAATCTTTTTTCATTATAAGTCTATACACGCCCAATACTTTTGGATTTAAGTTGATTATTTCTTTATATATAAAATCTTTTCGTAATGAATTTGAAGTAATAACTGCACTTATTAATGCCTCAGATATATTATCAAAATTAGATTGAAGTTGTTTTGTGTCTTTTGGGAGACAATAACCACCATATCCAAATGATGGATTGTTATAAGTGGCACCTATCCTCTCGTCTAAACACATTCCATCTATTACGTTTTTAGTATCAAGATCATTTGCAATAGCATAATTATCAAGTTCATTAAAAAAAGCTACTCTCATAGCTAAATAAGTATTTGCAAAAAGTTTCACAGATTCTGCTTCTGAAGAGTTCATGAATAATATTGGTATATCTTTTTTAATGGCAGAATCTTTCAATAATTGAGCAAATTTATAAGCTGTAGCATTTGAGTCACCAACGATGATTCTAGAAGGATAAAGATTATCATGTAAAGCCTTACCCTCTCTTAAAAATTCTGGAGAAAAAATAATTCTATCTGTATTGTATTTTTTTCTTAATTTATTTGTGTGTCCAAAAGGAATTGTTGATTTAATAACAATGAAAGCCTTAGGATTTATACTTAAGGCATTTTCTACAACTGAATCTACTGAAACAGTATCAAATTGTTTAGTTATTTCTACATAATTGGTTGGTGTTGCGATTACTACAAAATCTGCATCTTCAAAAGCTTCATTGTTATTGACAGTTGCACAAAATCGCAATTCACTTTTTTTAATAAAACTTTCTATATCTTCTTCAAATATAGGCGATTCTTTTTTATTGATTAGATCAACTTTATTTTGGTTAATATCAAGAAAATGAACTTTGTTTAGCTTAGATAAAACTAAACCTAAAGAAATGCCAACATACCCAATGCCAACAACAGTAATATTGTAATCTTTTAAAACTTTATCCAAGGCTTATATAAAATTAAACTTTTTTATTATATATCAGTTAGTCATTTATGGCTTTTATAAGATGGTACCCAGAGCCGGACTTGAACCGGCATGCAGTTGCCTGCGAGGGATTTTAAGTCCCTTGTGTCTACCAATTCCACCACCTGGGCTTATAAATATAGTCTCTCCTAAATATATAATTATATTATAC
>MDTB01085921.1_pt1 | contig 19252 bp, 14 predicted proteins | sample 811161 | NCBI WGS metagenome assembly MDTB01 (sample SAMN05326650, study PRJNA326480) | marine metagenome | isolation source: seawater | place: Mediterranean Sea | collected 2009
TGGAGTAATTAATCATAAAATTTAACAATAATGACACTCTCAAAATATAGAAAGGAAGCCTTATCCAAGTATGATATAGAGAAATCTTATTCATTGGATGATGCCTCTAAAATTGTTAAGGATATTTCAAAACATAAATTTGATTCTACTGTAGATCTTGCAATAAAGTTAGGAGTTGACCCAAGAAAAGCCAATCAAATGGTTAGGGGAACAGTTTCCTTACCGCACGGTACTGGTAAAGATGTTAAAGTTTTAGTTTTGTGTACTCCAGACAAGGAAAAAGAGGCTACAGAAGCTGGTGCCGATTTTGCTGGTCTTGATGAATATATCGACAAGATCAAACAAGGTTGGACGGATGTGGATGTAATTATTACCATGCCTTCAGTAATGGGGAAAGTCGGTGCTCTTGGTAGAATTTTAGGACCAAGAGGATTAATGCCAAACCCTAAAACTGGAACTGTAACTATGAATGTTGGACAAGCTGTAACTGATGTTAAAGCTGGAAAAATTGATTTCAAAGTTGACAAATATGGGATTATTCATTCTCCAATTGGTAAGGCATCATTTGAGTCAAATCAAATTATTGATAATGCAAAAGAACTTATTGCTGCACTAATCAAGTTAAAACCATCATCATCAAAAGGGTCTTATTTTAAAAGTGTTACTATTTCTAGCACAATGAGTCCTGGGGTTAAAATTGAGCCCAAGAGTGTTGAAGCTTAATCATCAAAACATTATAAAATGAAAAAAGAAGAAAAACAATTAATGATTGATGACCTAAGCAAAAGTTTAGATGAAAATAATATTATTTATATTACTGACATCTCAAATCTTGATGCAACTGCAACAAGTGCTTTAAGAAGACAATGTTTTGCAAAAAACATTAAGCTTAGTGTTGTTAAAAATACATTGCTCAAAAAAGCAATGGAAAATGTACAGGGAAAAGACTTCACAGAATTATATGATATTCTTCCTGGGCCAACAGCTATAATGCTGTCTGACGTTGGGAATTTACCTGCAAAACTGATCAAAGATTTTCGAAAGAAAAATGATAAGCCAGTCTTGAAGGGTGCATTCGTTGAAGAATCCATATATATTGGTGATGACAAATTGAATTCATTAGTAGAGATTAAATCAAAAGAAGAACTTCTTGGTGAAGTTATCGGACTATTACAATCTCCAGCTAAAAATGTAATTTCAGCTCTATCATCAAGTAAAGGAAAAATTGCTGGAATTGTTAAAACCCTTTCTGAAAAAGAATCTTAAAAACAATTAAATAAAAAATTTCAAAAACAAATAAAAATGGCAGATATAAAAGCAATAGCAGAAGAGTTAGTAAACTTAACTGTTAAAGAAGTAAGTGAATTAGCAACTGTACTTAAAGATGAGTATGGAATTGAACCAGCAGCAGCAGCTGCAGTAGCAGTGGCAGCACCAGATGGTGGCGGCGATGCAGGTGGCGGCGAAGAAAAATCAGAATTTGATGTAATTCTTACTGCTCCGGGTGGATCAAAACTTCAAGTTGTAAAAGCTGTTAAGGAATTAACAGGTTTAGGACTTAAAGAAGCTAAGGAACTAGTTGATGGTGCTCCAAAAGCTATCAAAGAAGGAGTTGGAAAAGACGAAGCCGAAGGCATCAAAAAAGCTTTAGAAGAAGCTGGTGCTGAGGTTGAATTGAAGTAATTCAATTTATATATAATTATAGGCCTAAGAAATTCTTGGGCCTATCCCCTTTTTTAATTCTTAATAACTAAATTTACAATACATTGGCAAAATCAAACAAAACTACAGAAAGAATAAACTTTGCATCCAGTCAGCATCGTTTTTCATATCCAGATTTTTTAGATATTCAAATCAAATCTTTTCAAGAATTTTTTCAACTAGAAACTACCTCTGAAAATAGAATAGAAGAAGGCCTTTTTAGGGTTTTTTCCGAAAATTTCCCTATTACTGATACTAGAAACCAGTTTGTACTTGAGTTTTTAGATTATTTTATCGATCCTCCAAGATATACCATCACAGAGTGTATTGATAGAGGATTAACATATTCAGTCCCACTAAAGGCTGTTATGAAACTTTATTGTACAGATCCTGAACATGAAGACTTTGAGACAATTGTCCAAGAAGTTTATTTAGGAACCATACCTTACATGAGTCCAAAGGGATCATTTATAATCAATGGAGCAGAAAGAGTTGTAGTCTCTCAACTTCATCGATCACCAGGAGTTTTCTTTAGTCAAAGTAGACATGCTAACGGAACTAAATTATATTCAGCTAGAGTAATTCCATTTAAAGGTTCATGGATTGAATTTGCAACTGATATTAATAGTGTAATGTATGCTTATATTGACAGAAAGAAAAAATTACCTGTTACTACTTTATTTCGAGCCATTGGTTATGAAAGTGATAAAGACATTCTTGAGATTTTTGATCTAGCTGATGAAGTAAAGGCTACAAAAGCAAATCTCAAAAAAATAGTCGGTAGAAAATTAGCTGCAAGAGTGTTAAAATCTTGGGTTGAAGATTTTGTTGATGAAGATACGGGTGAAGTAGTATCCATTGAAAGAAACGAAGTTCTTATAGACAGAGAAACTATCATTGAAAAAGAGCATATTACAATGATCGAAGATGCTGGAGTTAAGACAGTCATCCTTCATAAAGAAAATATTAATTCAGCAGATTTTGCTATTATTTATAATACATTACAAAAAGATACTTCAAATTCTGAAAAAGAAGCAGTTGAACACATTTACAGACAATTAAGAAATGCTGAACCGCCAGATGAGGAAACTGCCAGAGGGGTGATTGATAAATTATTCTTTTCTGAGCAGCGATATGACCTAGGAGAAGTAGGAAGATATAGAATCAATAAAAAATTAGGTTTAGAAATTGACGAGTCTCAAAGGGTGCTTACCAAGACTGATATCATTTCAATTGTTAAGTATTTGATAGAGTTAATTAATTCTAAAACTGATGTTGACGATATTGATCACTTAAGTAATCGTAGAGTTAGAACGGTTGGAGAACAGTTATATTCTCAATTTGGGGTAGGTTTAGCAAGAATGGCTAGAACCATAAGAGAAAGAATGAATGTAAGAGATAATGAAGTGTTTACTCCTATTGATTTAATTAATGCAAAAACTTTATCAAGTGTAATCAATTCATTCTTTGGAACCAACCAACTTTCTCAGTTTATGGATCAAACCAATCCCTTAGCTGAAGTGACTCATAAAAGACGACTTTCTGCACTTGGACCAGGTGGTCTAACTAGAGAAAGAGCCGGTTTTGAGGTTAGGGATGTTCATTACACCCACTACGGAAGACTTTGTACAATTGAGACACCAGAAGGACCAAATATTGGATTAATATCATCTCTTTGTGTATATGCTAAGGTAAATAGGTTAGGTTTTATTGAAACTCCATACAGAGAAGTAGTCAATGGTAAAGTAGATTTAGGGTCAGAACCAGTCTATCATTCGGCAGAAGAGGAAGATAACAAATTCATTGCTCAAGCAAATGCGAAAATTAACAAAAATGGTGTTTTTGAAAATGACAATGTGATTTCAAGATTTATGGGGGACTTTCCATTACCGCCCAAGAAAGAAATCAATCTTATTGATGTTGGTGCTAATCAAATTGCATCCATTGCTGCATCCTGTATTCCTTTTTTAGAGCATGATGATGCCAACAGAGCATTAATGGGATCTAATATGCAGCGTCAAGCAGTTCCACTTTTAAATCCCTCAGCACCCATTGTTGGTACTGGAATTGAGCAATTGATTGCCAAGGATTCTAGAGTTTTAATTCATGCTGAAAAAGAAGGTTCTGTAACATACGTTGATTCAAATGAAATTCACATAAAATACGAGCTTTCTGATGAAGATGTTTTAGTTAGTTTTGAAACTGATACTACAATTTATAATTTGACTAAGTTTCAAAAAACAAACCAAGGATCTTCTGTTAATTTAAGACCTATTGTAAAAAAGGGAGATAAAGTAACTGCTGGTCAAGTTTTAGTAGAAGGATATGGAACTGAAGATGGAGAGTTAGCTCTTGGACAAAACTTAAAAGTGGCTTTTATGCCATGGAAAGGTTATAATTTTGAAGATGCCATTGTTATTTCTGAGAGAGTAGTTAAAGACGATATTTTCACTAGTGTACATGTTGATGAATATAGTTTAGATGTAAGAGACACTAAAAGAGGTCTTGAAGAATTAACAGCTGATATTCCAAATGTAAGCGAAGAAGCTACTAAAGATTTAGATGAAAATGGTATAATAAGAATTGGTGCAGAAGTAAAAGAGGGTGACATTCTAATTGGTAAAATTACCCCTAAGGGTGAGAGTGATCCAACTCCCGAAGAAAAATTACTAAGAGCAATTTTTGGAGATAAAGCGGGTGATGTTAAGGACGCTTCCCTAAAAGTTTCCCCTTCAACTACTGGAGTTGTTATCGATAAAAAGTTATTTTCAAAAGCGATAAAGGATAGAAAATCTAAAGCAGCTGACAAGCCAATAGTGGAACAATTAGATGCTGAAATGGATACGAACCTTGCCAATCTTAAGGATCAATTAATTGACAAATTAGTGGCTATTTTAGGGGATAAAAAGTCTGAGGGAGTATCTAATGTTTTTAAAGAGCAGGTGATTAAAAAAGGCGTTAAATTCACTCAAAAAACTTTGAAATCAGTTGATTTTATTCATATTAATTCTAAGGATTGGACTAAGGATGAAAAAACAAATAATTTAGTTGACACTACTCTTCATAATTACAATTTAAAGGCTACTGAACTAATTGGAAAGGCTAAGAGAAAAAAATTCCAGATTGTAGTAGGAGATGAATTACCTAATGGAATAATTCAAATGGCTAAAGTTTATCTTGCTAAGAAAAGAAAACTTAAAGTTGGAGATAAAATGGCAGGTAGACATGGTAACAAAGGAATTGTTGCTCGTATTGTCAGAGAAGAAGATATGCCATTTTTAGAAGATGGAACACCTGTAGATATTGTTTTAAACCCTCTTGGAGTACCATCAAGAATGAATTTAGGACAAATTTACGAGACAGTATTGGGTTGGGCAGGTCAAAAACTCGGACTTAAGTTTGCTACTCCAATTTTTGATGGAGCTTCTTTAGATGATATTGATAATTACTCAGACGAAGCTGGTATTCCAAGAAATGGTAAAACTTACTTATATGATGGAGGAACAGGCGAAAGATTTGATCAACCAGCAACTGTTGGTATTATATACATGATTAAATTAAGCCATATGGTTGATGACAAAATGCATGCTAGATCAATTGGTCCATACTCTCTAATAACACAACAGCCACTAGGAGGAAAGGCTCAATTTGGTGGACAAAGATTTGGAGAAATGGAAGTTTGGGCACTAGAAGCATTTGGTGTATCCAATGTGCTTCAAGAAATTTTAACAGTTAAGTCTGATGATGTTCAAGGAAGAGCAAAAGCATATGAATGTATTGTGAAAGGTAAAAACTTACCTAAGCCTGGTATTCCAGAATCTTTCAATGTATTGCTAAATGAGCTTCAAGGATTAGGATTAAATATAGATTTAGATTAATATTCATAATAGATAAATAAAAAAAATGGCTTTTAGAAAAGACAATAAATTTAATAGTGATTTTAGTAAAATCACCATCAGCTTAGCTTCACCAGAATCTATATTAGAAAGATCTCATGGAGAAGTATTAAAACCTGAAACCATTAATTATAGAACATATAAACCAGAGAGGGATGGTTTATTTTGTGAAAGAATTTTTGGACCTGTTAAAGATTATGAATGTCATTGTGGCAAGTACAAGAGAATCAGATATAAGGGTATTGTTTGCGATAGGTGCGGTGTAGAAGTGACTGAGAAAAAAGTTAGAAGAGAAAGAATGGGACATATATCTCTTGTAGTTCCTGTTGCACATATATGGTATTTCAGATCTCTTCCAAATAAAATTGGATATTTATTAGGGCTTCCTACAAAAAAGTTAGATCAAATTATTTATTACGAAAGGTATGTTGTAATTCAGCCGGGTGAAACTGTTAACTCTGAAGGGGAACCACTGAAGAAAATGGATTTTCTAACAGAAGAAGAATATTTAGATATACTAGACGTTCTTCCAAAAGAAAACCAATACCTTGAAGATACAGATCCAAACAAATTTATTGCAAAAATGGGTGCTGAGGCACTTCATGATTTATTGGGGAGAGAAGATTTAGATGATAATTCTTACAAGTTAAGACACCAAGCAAATAATGAAACTTCTCAACAAAGGAAAAATGAAGCACTTAAAAGACTTCAAGTTATAGAATCTTTCAGGGAAGCTAATACTAGAATAGAAAATAGACCAGAATGGATGATTGTGAAAGTTGTCCCTGTAATACCACCAGACTTAAGACCTTTAGTTCCCTTAGATGGTGGAAGGTTTGCAACATCTGATTTAAATGATTTATATAGAAGGGTAATTATAAGAAACAACCGTCTAAAAAGACTAATAGAAATCAAAGCCCCTGAAGTTATTTTAAGAAATGAAAAGAGAATGCTTCAAGAATCAGTAGATTCTCTTTTTGATAATTCTAGAAAATCCAGTGCTGTTAAAACGGATAAAAATAGACCTTTGAAATCTCTTTCAGATAGTTTAAAAGGTAAGCAAGGTCGTTTCAGACAAAATTTATTAGGAAAAAGAGTTGATTATTCTGCTCGATCTGTGATTGTTGTTGGACCTACTTTGAAACTTCACGAATGTGGACTTCCTAAGGGAATGGCTGCGGAACTATTTAAACCTTTTATCATTAGAAAAATGATTGAAAGAGGAATTGTTAAAACTGTCAAATCTGCAAAAAAAATAGTTGATAAAAAAGAACCAGTTGTATGGGACATTCTCGAAAACGTTCTTAAAGGGCATCCAGTTTTATTAAACAGAGCTCCGACTTTGCACAGGTTAGGGATTCAAGCTTTTCAACCAAAATTAATTGAGGGTAAGGCGATTCAGTTACATCCGTTGGTTTGCACGGCTTTTAATGCTGATTTTGACGGAGATCAAATGGCTGTTCATTTACCTTTAGGCAATGCTGCAATTCTCGAAGCACAATTATTAATGTTGGCTTCTCACAATATTTTAAACCCTGCTAATGGTGCTCCAATTACGGTACCCTCTCAGGATATGGTATTAGGCCTTTATTACATTACTAAAATCAGAAAATCTACTAAAGATCATATTGTTAAGGGTGAAGGTATGACCTTTTATTCTCCCGAAGAAGTTAAGATAGCTTACAATGAGAAAAGGCTTGATCTACATGCTCCAATAAAAGTTAAAATTGTTAATCACCAAAATGGTGAAGATGTTAATGAAATTATTGAAACAACTACAGGTAGAATTTTATTTAATGAATTAGTTCCTAAAGAAGCTGGTTACATTAATGAACTTTTAACAAAAAAATCTTTACGTGATATTATTACTCGTATTGTCAAAATTTCTGGTGTTCCTGATACAGCTAAGTTTTTGGATGATATTAAGGAATTGGGCTATTACATGTCCTTCAAGGGTGGACTTTCCTTTAATTTATCCGATGTTGTGGTTCCAAAAGAGAAGGATATTCTCATTGAAAAAGCCAGAAAAGAAGTTGATGAGGTGAAAATGAATTACAATATGGGTCTAATAACAAATAATGAGAGGTATAATCAAATTATTGACATTTGGACGCACACTAATTCAAGGTTAACACACACTTTAATGGAAAAATTAAAGTCTGATCAGCAAGGATTCAACTCTATATTTATGATGATGGATTCTGGAGCCAGAGGATCAAAAGAGCAGATTAGACAACTATCAGGAATGAGAGGTTTAATGGCCAAACCACAAAAATCTGGTGCTTCAGGTGGTCAAGATATTATTGAAAATCCTATTTTATCTAACTTCAAAGAAGGACTTTCGATTTTAGAATATTTTATTTCTACTCACGGAGCTAGAAAAGGATTAGCTGATACAGCACTTAAAACTGCTGATGCTGGATATTTAACGAGAAGATTAGTTGATGTTGCTCAAGATGTTGTTATTAATCATGAAGATTGTGGAACTTTAAGAGGTCTAACTGTTTCTGCTCTTAAAAAGAGTGACGAAATTGTTGAAAATCTCTATGACAGAATTTTAGGAAGGGTTGCTTTATTTGATATTGAAAATCCTGATAATGGTGAAATCATAGTTCCTGAGGGGGAAGAAATCAATGAAGATTACGCAAAAGCAATTGATGATGCTGGAATTGAAGAAGTTGAAATAAGATCAGTATTAACATGTGAGTTAACAAGAGGGGTTTGTGTTAAATGTTATGGTAGAAACTTAGCTACGGGAAAGTTAGTTCAAAAAGGTGAAGCTGTAGGAGTTATTGCTGCACAATCTATTGGTGAGCCAGGAACACAATTAACACTTAGAACATTCCATGTTGGAGGAACTGCTTCTAATATTGCTGATCAAGCTGAGTTATCTGCTAAATCAGATGGTGTAATTGAGATTGAAGAATTAAGAACTGTTGCTAGAACCAGCGAAGATGGAACAATTGAAAATATTGTTATTGGTAGAGCAGGAGAACTTAAGTTAACAGATAAGTCAAAGAACATCACTATGACGGCAAATATTCCTTATGGTTCCAAACTATTTGTTGCTGATAAAGATAAATTAAAAAAGGGTGACGTAATATGTAAATGGGATCCTTACAATGCTGTTATAATATCAGAATTTGAAGGTTCATTAAAATTTAATAATTTGATAGAAGGGGTTACATATAGAGAAGAGGTAGATGAACAAACTGGATTTACTGAAATTGTGATCAAGGAAAATCGTGATAAAAAAATGATACCAACTATTTCTGTAAATGATAAATCTGGGGAAGAATTAAAGTCATATAATTTACCTGTTGATGCACATATTATTGTAAAAGATGGTGACAAAATTAATTCGGGTGACATTATGGTTAAAATACCAAGAAAATCTGGAAAATCTGGTGATATTACCGGTGGTTTGCCAAGAGTTACCGAAATGTTTGAAGCTAGAAACCCATCAAATCCAGCAGTTGTCTCAGAAATTGATGGTGTTGCATCTTATGGCAGAATTAAGAGAGGAAATAGAGAAGTAGTTATTGAAGCCAGAACAGGTGAGATTAAGAAATACTTAATTCCTCTTTCTAGACATATTTTAGTTCAAGAAAATGATTTTGTTAAAGCTGGACAAACTCTTTCGGATGGTGCAATAACTCCAAAAGATATTCTTTCTATTAAAGGACCAACCGCTGTACAAGAGTATATTGTCAACGAAATTCAGGAAGTTTACAGGTTACAAGGTGTGAAAATTAACGATAAACATTTTGAAGTTATTGTAAGGCAAATGATGAGAAAAGTTCAAGTTAATGATCCAGGTGATACTAAATTTTTAGAAAACACAGCTGTTAACAAATGGGAATTTATATTAGAGAATGATAAAATTTTCGGAAAAAAAGTTGTTACCGACTCTGGAGATTCCACAGAATTAAAAGCTGGTCAAATTGTTTCCGCTAGAAAATTAAGAGATGAGAATTCAGCTCTCAAAAGAAATGATAAAAAACTAGTAGATTCTAGAGATGCTCTTACAGCTACAGCTGAGCCTATTCTTCAGGGGATTACTAAAGCTTCTTTGCACACTGATAGTTTTATTTCCGCTGCTTCTTTCCAGGAAACAACAAAAGTATTGAATCAAGCTGCTGTTAATGGAAAGGTTGATCATATGCTAGGTTTAAAAGAAAATGTTATTGTTGGTCATAAGATTCCTGCTGGAACAGGAATGAGAAATTTCAGAGAATTATTAGTAGGTTCTGTAGATGATTTAAATAGAATGACTAGTAAAGACGAAGAAACAGTTGAAGAAAAAGTAGAAAATTAGACTATGTCTGAGGATAAAAAACAACAAGGAATTAACATAGAACTTTCTGAAGAAGTTGCTGAGGGGATATATTCTAATTTGGCTATTATAACTCATTCTTCTTCAGAGTTTATTTTAGATTATATCAGAATTATGCCTGGTGTACCTAAAGGTAAGGTTAAGTCCAGAATTGTCATGACACCTGAACATGCTAAAAAACTTTATAGAGCTCTTTCAGATAACTTATCAAAGTATGAAAAATCACATGGTAAGATTAAAGAAACAGATCAGATGTCTACAATTCCGTTAAATTTTGGAGGCCCAACAACTCAGGCTTAACAATTGATTTTCTCAAACTCCTTAAAGGGTCATTCCAGTTTGGTATGACCTTTTTTTATATTTTCACATTATATGAAAAAATGGATTACTATCATTTTTATTTTAGTTTTCAATTCTGCGTTCAGCACAATAGACTCACTAAGAGAACCGATTGTTTGGCGTCAAATGTCTTTATTTCCAGATTCTAATAATTATCATGTTTTTTTTGGCGGACCTGGAAGTGTTTTTAGATCACTAAGCTTTAGTCAAAATATTTTTTCTTTATACGACCATCATTTTATTTTTTCCAGGGAACAAAGTGATATGCCTTCTATAAAAAACCTTTCACCTATTGTTGATGTACAATATATATTAGGAGATGAACTTGAGCAAAATTTATCATTGTATCATAACCAATCAATTTCGGATAGATCTCATTATGCCATTTCATTTTTAAAAAGGAGTCATGATGGGTATTATGATAATCAAGCTACTAATAATAATTTTTTTCAAATGAACTATGTAAAGCAGACTGTTGATTCTAGCTATAATATATTAGTTGGGTTAAAACATCACAGGATATATCAACAACATAATGGCGGTTTGACTAGAGATTCATCATTTATTAATTCTCTTGACTTTTCATCAAATAGAAAAATATTAAATATAAATATGGATCATGCTTACAGTAGTGAAAAATTTTGGAGAGCATTTATTAATCAGCAATGGACCATCAACAAACCATCGGATTCTATATCTAAATCTAATATTGAAAAAATATTTTTTCATAGTTCAATTGAAAGAAAATCAAGAACTTATTTTGATAGTTTAAATGCTGATTTATTCCTGTATAACTACAATAATTCCTTAAGTACTAACGATTCTTTATTTCTTGATATACTATCCAATAAATTAAATTATTGTTTTAGTTCTGAAAGAGATTCTGTTATTTCTTCTTATAGTATAGGTTGGAATTCTCAATTAATTGCCCAAAGAAATCATCTTATTGATACACTTCTTACCAATCAATCAATAGAACTTAATTATTCTAAAATTAATCAAAATAGTATTTTGAAACTTGACGGAGACTTTTTTTTATTTGGTTATAAAAAGAATAATTACTCTTTAAATTTATTTTTTAAAAGAAAAATATTTAACCATAAACTTTTTAAGTTTTCAGCTAATATTAAAAAATTTAAACCAGTATTTGAAATTAATTCTTTTCAAAGTAATCATCATTTATGGCAAAATAATCAATTAAAAGATGTTTTATTTTGGAATTTAACTGGGCTTTTATCTAACAGAACTTTCAATTTTAAAACGGAATATCATTCCATTTATCAACCAGTTTATTTTAAAAGATTTGATATCCCTCAACAATACGATTCTGCTGCTCAAGTTATTAAAACATCAATTAGTCACAACTTTTCTAATAAGAAAGTAAGAGTTTTTTCTGAAATTATTTATCAATTTCAAGGTGGCCCTAATATTTTTCAATTACCTAACTGGATAGGGCAGTTAAAGTTTAATTATATTTTAATAAATAAAAAAAATAATTTAAAGATAGAGGCAGGTTGCAACTTAAGAGCATTTAGTAGTTACTATTTACCAAGTTATTTACCTGAGATTAACCAATTTTCTATAAGTAATGAAATTTTACATAAAAATTATGGTACGATTGATTTTTTAATAAAAACCACTATTCAAGATGTAACAGTATTTGGAATGGTTACCCATTTAAATAGTGGACTCATGGGATATAATTATTTTTCCTCTTTACATTATCCAAGTCCAGATAGATACATTAAGTTCGGATTAAAATGGTCTTTTTTGGATTGATATAGTCCTGTGTTTTTTTCTTATTTTAATAAAAAAATTAAATATGAAGAAAATTGAATCTTTTTCAGAGTATCAAAGTGAGTATCAAAAAAGTATAGAAAATCCAGAATTATTTTGGGAAGAAAAAGCAAATACATTTAATTGGGTTTCAAAATGGAATAAAGTACTCAACTGGGAATTCCAATCTCCTAAAGTGGAATGGTTTGTTGGAGGAAAGCTAAATATTACTGAAAACTGCTTAGATCGACATTTAAAATCAAAATCTAATAAAATTGCCATTATATGGGAGCCCAATAACCCTAAAGATGAAATAATTAAAATTACTTATAAAGAATTACATCAAAAAGTAAGTACTTTTTCTAATGTATTAAAAAGTCATGGAGTTAGGAAGGGCGATCGAATTTGTTTATATATGCCAATGGTTCCAGAGTTGGCTATTGCAACTTTAGCTTGTGCAAGAATAGGAGCTATTCATTCTGTTGTATTTGCTGGATTTTCTGCTAAAGCCCTTGCCGAAAGAATTAATGATGCTGAATGTAATGTTCTTTTAACAAGTGATGGTCAGTATAGGGGGAAGAAACAATTGTGTTTGAAAAACATTGCAGATGAAGCTTTGTTAAGTTGTGATTCTATTAAAAGTTGTATTGTCTTAAAAAGAACTGGTGAAAAAATTTCAATGAGATTAGATAGGGATTTTTGGTGGCATGAAGAAATACAAAAAGTAAATTCTTTCTGTCCAGTTGAAGTTATGGATTCTGAAGATCCATTATTTATCTTATATACGTCTGGATCAACTGGAAAGCCTAAAGGTGTTCAGCATCACTGTGGAGGCTATATGGTCTATGCTGAGTATAGTTTTAGAAATGTTTTTCAGTACGAAGAAAATGATATTTATTGGTGTACTGCTGATATAGGTTGGATTACTGGACATAGCTATATTGTTTATGGACCATTATTAGCTGGAGCTACAACCATCATGTTTGAAGGAGTCCCTACTTATCCTAATGCTGGTAGATTCTGGGATATTTGTGATAAGCATCAGGTTAATATTTTTTACACAGCTCCCACAGCAATTAGAGCGCTCCAGGCTTATGGAACAGAAATACTAAAACCTTATAGTCTCGGCTCTTTAAAAACTCTTGGAAGCGTAGGAGAACCAATAAATGAAGAGGCATGGCAATGGTATTTTAAAAATATTGGAAAAGAAAAGTGTGCTATAGTCGATACTTGGTGGCAAACTGAAACGGGTGGTATTTTAATTTCTCCACTTTCTCATATCACCAAAACCAAACCAACTTACGCAACTTTACCTTTGCCAGGGATTCAACCCTGTATTGTAGATGCTGATGGTTGTGAAATTATTGGAAATGATGTTCAAGGTAATTTGTGTATTAAATTTCCTTGGCCAAGTATGATTAGAACGATTTATGGAGATCATCAAAGATGTAAAGATGTTTACTTTTCTACTTATAAAGGAAAATACTTTACAGGAGATGGGTGTAGGAGAGATACTGATGGTTTATATAGAATTACTGGAAGAGTTGATGATGTTATTAATGTTTCAGGGCACAGAATAGGAACTGCCGAGGTAGAGAACGGGATCAATGAACATCATTTGGTGATTGAGAGCGCAGTTGTAGGATTTACTCATCCTATTAAGGGACAAGGAATCTATGCTTATATAATTCTAGAAAAAAATTCGATTTCTGAAGACTTGCTAATTAAAGAAATTTTGGAAACTGTAAATATTGAGATTGGCCCTATTGCAAAACCAGATAAGATACAATTTGTTTCAGGACTTCCAAAAACCCGATCTGGTAAAATAATGCGAAGAATACTTAGGAAAATAGCGGATGGGAATTTTTCGGATTTAGGAGATACTTCTACTTTGTTAGATCCTACTGTTGTAAATTCTATTATATATAATATCAAATAAAAAAAGCCCATATCATGGGCTTTTTTAGAATTAAAAAATTGTGTTTGGTTTTACATCATTCCTGGCATTCCACCTGGCATTCCACCACCCATAGGAGGCATTGGTGCTTCATCTTCTGGTTCATCAGAAATCACACATTCAGTAGTTAACATCATTGACGCAATTGAGGCAGCGTTTTCCAAAGCACTTCGAGAAACTTTAGTTGGATCAATAACACCAGCTTTGTGTAATGATTCGTACTTATCAGTTCGAGCATTATAACCAAAATCTCCTTTTCCTTCTTTTACTTTTTGAACAATTACAGCCCCTTCTCCACCAGCATTTTCAACGATAGTTCTCAATGGATCTTCAATAGCTCTTTTGACTATTTTAATTCCAGTACATTCATCTTCGTTGTCTCCACTGTTTTCATCCAATGCAGCTGCAGCTCTAATATAACCTACGCCTCCACCTGGAATGATTCCTTCTTCTACAGCAGCTCTTGTAGCAGCTAATGCATCATCAACTCTATCTTTTTTCTCTTTCATTTCAACTTCAGTAGCAGCACCTACGTATAGAACTGCTACACCACCAGCTAATTTCGCTAGTCTTTCTTGCAGTTTTTCTTTGTCATAGTCTGAAGTAGTAGTTTCTATTTGGGCTTTTATTTGGTTGGTTCTAGCAAGAATATCATCTTTAGTACCTGCACCATTTACAAGAGTAGTATTGTCTTTGTCAATTTCTACTTTTTCACAAGTGCCAAGCATATCAATGGTAGTATTTTCCATTTTAAAACCTCTTTCTTCTGAAATTACAGTACCTCCAGTTAAAATAGCTATATCCTCTAACATGGCTTTTCTTCTATCTCCAAAACCAGGAGCTTTAACAGCAGCTATTTTTAAAGAACCTCTGATTTTATTAACAACTAAAGTTGCTAATGCTTCACCATCAACATCTTCCGCAATGATTAATAAGGGTTTTCCAGTTTGAGCAACTGGTTCTAAAACTGGAAGAAGATCTTTCATATTAGAAATTTTCTTATCATAAATTAATATGTAAGGAGTTTCAAGGTCAGCTATCATTTTCTCAGCATTTGTTACAAAATATGGAGATAAGTAACCTCTGTCAAACTGCATACCTTCCACGGTTTTTACTTCCGTTTCAGTACCTTTGGCTTCTTCCACAGTGATTACACCATCTTTTCCAACAACTTTCATTGCTTCAGCAATAAGTGAACCAATAGATTGGTCATTATTGGCAGATATTGATGCTACTTGCTTTATTTTATCGTTGTCAGAACCAACTTCTTTTGAAAGTTTTTTTAGTTCTTCAATTACAGTGGCAACTGCTTTATCAATTCCTCTTTTCAGATCCATAGGATTTGCTCCTGCAGCTACATTTTTAAGTCCAGTATTAATAATACCTTGGGCAAGTACCGTAGCAGTGGTGGTTCCATCACCAGCTGAGTCATTGGTTTTAGAAGCAACTTCTTTAACCATTTGAGCTCCCATATTTTCAACAGGATCTTTTAGTTCTATTTCTTTTGCTACTGTAACACCATCTTTAGTTATTTGGGGGGCTCCAAACTTTTTATCTATAACAACGTTTCTTCCCTTGGGACCTAATGTTGCTTTTACAGCATTTGCAAGTTCATCAACTCCTTTTTTAAGTCGATCTCTTGCTTCTACGTCAAAAACTATTTCTTTAGCCATTTTAATTTAATTTAATTTATTTAACAATTGCAAAAATGTCACTTTCTCTCATTATAAGATAATCGTTTCCATCAATTTTAATTTCAGTACCGCTATATTGACCATATAATACGGTATCACCTTCTTTTACTGTAACAGGCTCATCTTTTTTGCCGCTTCCTGCAGCAATTACTTTTCCTTTTTTTGGTTTTTCTTTTGCCGTATCAGGAATTATGATTCCACCAGCAGTTTTTTCTTCTGCAGCAGCTGGTTCAATAATTACTCTATCAGCAAGTGGTTTTACATTTATTGACATTGTTTTGGTTTTATTTGTTTTTATTACATTATTAGCACATTTTGTGCCATAAAACTTTAAGAATTAAATTAAAGCCAATTTGACTTAAATTAAATTTAAAAATGACATCCTGACATTTTTTTAATTAGGTAAGTCAGATGGAATATTTATTGGCTCATTTGAAGAAGGCAAACTTATACCTTCATTTTTATCTATGTCAGTAGAGATTTCATTATTTCCACCCCCAAAATTAAAAGCAGCTAATAAACTTAAAAAACCCATGATGGCTGCAAGCGTCCATGTAGCTTTTTCTATAGTTTCTGTGGATTGAGCTACGCCTCCTAACTGGCTAGCATTTCCAAATGAAGAATCTAAACCCCCTCCTTTAGAATTTTGAAGAAGAACAATACCTATTAGCAATATGGCTGCTAATGTTGATAATATCATTAATAAAGTTGCCATGATTATGGTTGTGTTTTTTGATTTATGTAATTTATTCGGCTTGCAAAGAAAACTTTTTTTTCTGGATTAGACAACATCAATTGCTCATAAATTGTAATTGCCTTAGGATAATTGCCTTGTTTCACATAAATTTCTGCTAGAGTTTCTGTGTTCATTTTATTATTTTCTTTAAGACTTTCTTTAGCAGCTTTTGATCCAGAGTAAAAACTTTCCTTCTTTTTTAATATTTTCCTCTCATTAAGATTCTTAATAATGGAATCAATATCAGTCTCATTACGGTCATGATTATTGCGTCCAGTAAGCCACTCTTCAAATGACATAACATCTGTTTCAGAAACTATTTGTGTAATTTCTTTGTAATTATGAGAGTCTAAAAGTTCTAAGTCATTAATTATTTGATTTTGAATTAGATCTCCATAAATATTTTTTTCTAATTCATTGATGTCATTATCTAATTTTTTTGGTTTTATTTTTTCTTTATGTTTTGATGTAGTTTTGCTGTGAATCAAATCATAAAGAAGTGTTCGGTCTGGTATTCTAAGAGCAGTACTATTTAATGTTTTTTCAAAACCAATTCTTTCTTGCTTATGAAGTATTTTTGTAAGTGAAAGGAAACAGAAACTTGAAGACGGATATTTTAAGGTCAAATCAAAGAAATAAGATAGTTCTTTATCATTAACTTTGGAAGGGTTTTCAATAAGTGAAGTTATATTTCTAATTTCATGATTTACCATTCTCCGCCAAATATTTTATCATAAATATCTTGTGTTATTTGATAATTTAAATTTTCTACAAGGTTTTCTTCAATAGAACTAAAATCATTATCAGAATTGTAGTCAACAAATGCGCTAAAAGGAGATTTATTAAGGCCTATGGAATCATTATTTTTATAATAAGTATCAATTGAAACAATCATTTTGAGCCTATTTTGAGCTGCAGTTTCGCTACCAGCTTGAATATTAACAGGTGTAATATTATAATTTTTAATATTTCCAGATATTTGTAAATCACCATTATTATCAACTAAATCAAGTTTGGTTTGAGATTGCATAATATCCCTTAAACTTTCCGTAAAAGAAGCGCCTAAAAATGGTCCGCCAATAGCACTTTTATTTTGAAAATAATCTACTTGTACGGTTTTAGCATCAATTTCTTTGGTTTCTGAACCTCCAGATTTAAAGCTAAATTGTGGTAAAGAACAAGAACTTAAAATAAACGATATTAATATTATTTGGAAATAATTCATTTTATTTTAATATTTCAAATTCTTTAATTTTTCTGTAAAGTGTTCTTTCAGAAATTCCCAACTCTTTTGCGGCATTTTTTCTTTTACCATTGTGTTTTTGGAGTGCTTTTTTAATCAATTCTTTTTCTCTTTCTTCAAGTGATAGCGATTCTTCAATTTCTACACTTTCTTGGAAAGAAATATTGTAGGAAGAATCTGGCTGTCTCGCTGTTTTTTCTTCAAATGGTACAGGATGATTACTAGAGCTATCAAAATTCGATTGATTATCAAATGTATTAGAACTTTTCAACTTAGTAATGAGTTCATTTTTTTCGTTATTAGAAAGATTATTATTGTTAAGTAGGTCTACAATTACTCTTTTCATCTCTGTAACGTCTTGCTTCATTTCAAAAAGAACCTTGTATAAGATATCTCTTTCAGAAATTTGTTCATTTTCTTTTTTTCCATCAATCACCATTGGTAAATTCCTGTTGCTATCTATATCTGGTAAATATTTACTTAATATTAAATCGCTAACATCCCTAGATTTTTCTATAACAGAAATTTGTTCTGCAACATTTTTTAGTTGTCTGATATTGCCTGGCCAAGAATATTTTTCTAAAGAATTCACAGCCTCAGATTGAAGTCTTATTCCAGGCATTCTGTATTTTTCTGCAAAGTCTGCTGAAAATTTTCTAAATAGAAGATGAATATCGTTTTTTCTTTCTCTTAGAGGAGCCAAGTATATTGGCACAGTACTAAGCCTGTAAAATAAATCTTCTCTGAATTTGCCACTTTGTATGGCTTTTTGGACATTTTCATTAGTTGCTGCAATAATTCTAACATCTGTTTTTTTAACTTTTGAAGCGCCAACTTTCATATATTCTCCAGTTTCTAAAACTCTCAGTAGTCTAACTTGAGTTGGTAAAGGAAGTTCTGCAACTTCATCTAAAAAAATAGTACCTCCATCAGCTACTTCAAAATATCCTTTTCTACTATCCGTAGCGCCTGTAAAAGCTCCTTTCTCATGACCAAAAAGTTCAGAATCGATGGTTCCTTCCGGTATTGCTCCACAGTTAACGGCAATGTATTCATGATGTTTTCTGGAGCTGTAGTGATGAATTATTTTTGGCATATTTTCTTTTCCGGTACCACTCTCGCCAGTTATTAATACTGTAATATCTGTTGGAGCTACCTGAACGGCCACGTCCAATGCTCTATTTAGAACATCTGAATTACCTATTATACCAAATCTATTTTTTACAGTTTGTAAACTCATATCAAACAATTTTCCCTATTAGTGTAGCTGAAGTACATTTTTCAATCAGCACATTAACATATGTACCTATTGTAGCGTTCTCTCTTGGAAAAACAACTTTATGATTTTCACTATTTCTTCCTCTTAAGTCTAAATCAGATTTTTTTGAAACTCCGTCAATCAAAACCTCCATTACTTTGCCTACACAAGAATTATTACTTAAAATAGAGTGCTCTCTTTGTAAATCAATGACCCTTTGTAAACGCGTTCTTTTAATTTTTTCTGGGATATTATCTTCATATTTTCTTTCTGCAAGTGTTTTTGGCCTTTCAGAATAGAAAAACATGTAAGAAAA
>MDTB01184615.1_pt1 | contig 19252 bp, 18 predicted proteins | sample 811161 | NCBI WGS metagenome assembly MDTB01 (sample SAMN05326650, study PRJNA326480) | marine metagenome | isolation source: seawater | place: Mediterranean Sea | collected 2009
TGCAGTGTTTGGATTGAGACGCTGCAGTCGCGCATAGTCCTCTTTTGCGTAGCTCGCTGTTGCTGTTTCCGTTGCCAGCTGTGTTTCTGCTCGGGCAACCGCAGCACGTGCTCGCTTTACAGCGCTCTCGTAGTTGCGCGGGTCTATGCGCACAAGCACATCGTCTTTTCTAAAAAAGCCGCCGCTCACAAAAGCTGGAGCTACCGCAACGATCTGACCCGCCGCTTCAGCCACCAATGTCGTTTGCGTTCTTGGTGCGACCGAGCCTTGCGATCGAACGCTAAAGGTTACCGGTGCGCTGCGCGCAGTTGCTACATCAACCAGTAGTGCCGGCGGTGGCACCGAGGCCCGCGCAACATCGGGACGCGCGTTAATTAATGCCCAAGCGGCGACAGTTGCTAGGCAAAGAATGGTGACTGGTAAAATTTTCTTAAAATTCATAGTTTTTGCCAGTTAGAAGCCACGGCTACGGTTGCTTCCTAAAGCCGCTACACACGGCCTGGAAGGCCGAATGCTACTTTAAGTAACACTCGACGCACAACAACAATTTATCAAGGATTTCAAAGAATTTGCCTTTCTTACTGGCCGCAACCGTAAGAACAATGTTCTCTTCAGCGTAGTGTGATGTGCATGAAAATCTTGTGATCGATGTCGCTCAGTAATGCTGTTTTGTATACGCAGTAGCCAGGGCATAGGTTAATATTTTGATCTTGGGGACTAAGAGGGGAAAACATGGCCGAAAAGACTCGCGCTAGCGTAATTGCGCAACTAACAGCGACCGGGCAACCATTCGAGTTAATTCCAGGGCAAGTGTTCGGTCGCGAATGTTTGCGCTTCAAAAACGCGCCGCCAACCCTGCACGACTTGTTTGCTGACGCACGCAGTGACGCACCATTTATTGTCTACAACGATGAGCGCATGAGCTTTGCCGAAACCTACGCCGCCGCCGCTCGCGTGGCGATGGTGTTGGTTAATCACTATGGCATCGAGCGCGGCGATCGCGTCGCCATATCCATGCGCAATTATCCCGAGTGGATTTTAAGTTTCATGGCCGTCACCGCCATTGGCGGTATTGCTGTCGCGATGAACGCGTTGTGGCGACCTGATGAAATGGCCTTTGGACTGACAGATTGCGGCGCCAAAGTGTTGATTGCAGATCAAGAGCGGCTCGATCGCTATGCGGCTATCGAGCAGCCGCTGGATATTCAAGTTATTGCCGTACGATCACAAGCCACAGACTACCCAGATCTAGCGAACTTGGTCCGAGAATACGCCGCTGTAACAGAAATGCCCGACCAACAGCCTGATGCCGAGGATGATGCGACGCTCATGTATACCTCAGGCTCTACCGGCAATCCCAAAGGCGTTGCGTCTTGCCATGTCAATATCATCAGCGCCTTGATGAGTTGGGAACTTGATCAGGCCAGCGCCTTAGAACTGTTGAACGAGGCGCCGCCTGCGCCAATACATCCGCCGGCAACGTTATTGGCGGTACCGCTGTTCCACGCCACGGGTTCATTGGCAGTGTATCTCGCCAGTTATCGACATCAACGTAAGCTGGTGTCGATGTACAAATGGGACCCCGCCGAGGCTGCCAAATTGATTGAGCAAGAACGTATTACCGGTTTTATTGCTCCAGCGGCCATGACCGGCGATTTGGTCATCGAGGCTAACCGCAGCGAGCGGGACTTATCTTCGCTGCTAAGCGTTGGCGGCGGTGGTGCACCCCGAGCACCCGACCAGGTACGCAACATAGAGAAATCGTTTGCTAAAGCTATGCCAGGTACTGGCTGGGGCATGACCGAAACTAACGCTATCGGTACCGGTATCGGCGGCGAGGATTACTTGCAACGACCCGCCAGTTCAGGCCGGTGCAGCGCTGTGCTAGAGCTAAAGATCATCGATGACCATGGCAACGAGTGTCCAACCCACAGCCCGGGTGAACTGCTGGTACGCGGTACCAGTGTCTTTCGTGGCTATTGGAACCGACCCGATGCCAACGCTGAGACCTTTGTCGACGGCGACTGGATGCGTACAGGTGATGTGGCCTATGTAGATGAAGAAGGCTTTTTGTTTATTGTTGATCGTATTAAGGACCTAGTTATCAGGGGTGGCGAGAACATAGGCTGCGGTGAGGTTGAAGCAGCACTGTTGGAGCACCCTGCTGTGCACGAGGCGTCGGTATATGCGGTGCCGGATGAGCGCTTGGGCGAAGAAGTCGGCGCTACTTTGTATACGGACCGCCAATTAAGCGACCACGAGCTAACCTCTTTTTTAAGTGAACGGTTGGCCAAATTCAAAATTCCGACGTACGTCTGGCAGCAACAACAGCCCCTTCCGCGGACAGCCTCCGGAAAAATTCTCAAGCGCGAGCTGCGGGAACAAGCCGCGGCACGAGTGGGCGCCTAGCAGCGCATGAGATTATCGATAGTCTTTGCCCTGCTGTTGCTGGGTGCGTGCACGGAACCGGTTACTAATGGCGGTGGGAGCAACACCATGATCAGTCCGCTTAAAGTCACAACTCTGTTCGGGCAACTAGAGGGCGGTTGGGCCGACGAACGGCAGCTTGTTAGGGTATTCAAGGGTGTGCCGTTCGCGCGCCCGCCTGTGGGAGAGCTGCGCTTCAAGCCACCACAAGCACCACAAAACTGGGACGGCGTGCGAGCAGCCACAACTTTCTCAGCAGCGTGCTGGCAACAGTACAGCCGTAATGCTTTCGTTTGGAGTCGCGGCGAATTTCCGCGCAGCGAGGACTGTTTGTACCTAAACATTTGGGCGCCCACCGGTCAGGACCGCCCACTTCCGGTGATGGTTTGGTTTCACGGTGGCGCGCATACCGGCGGCTATGCTCACGTTGACCTATTCGACGGTACCCGCCTGGCGGAGCAAGGCGTTGTACTGGTCACTGTCAACTACCGGCTCGGCCCCTGGGGCTTTCTTGCACATCCGTCCTTGAGCGCCGAGTCCAGTCACGGTAGCTCTGGCAATTATGGTTTGTTGGACAAAATCGCTGCGCTGAATTGGCTTCGCGACAACGTTAGCGCGTTCGGCGGAGACGCTGATAATGTGACTATTTTCGGCCAATCCGCTGGGTCCAGCAGTGTCTGCGCGCTCATGGCTTCACCTCTTAGCGAGGGTTTATTCCATAAGGCCATCGGTCAATCTGCCGCCTGCTTGTACCCAACCGGCAGAGACGCTAACGGGCAACAGCGCGGCGCGGCGCTCGTTAACAACGCTTTAGCCGGAAACCCCACAGCCACACCAAGCGCTGCTGAGCTGCGCGAAATCGACAATCAGACTCTGCTCAATGCGGTCGACAGCAGCGGTTGGGCCGCGCAATCGCGAATCGTCGTTGACGGCTGGGTGCTTCCAGAGCCGCCAGCAGAAACTTTCCTTGCCGGGCGCCAAGCTAAAGTGCCAGTGCTACTCGGTTCTACCGCAAACGAAGGGCATCTGTTATTCCCGCTCAACGATGCTCTCAACAAGGCGGATTTCGATACCTACCTCGACAAGACCTTTGGTGACTTGAGTACTCAAGTCGCCGCCGTATACGCCGAGGAGTTGGCGGTTTCCGCTGGGTTTGCGCAACGAGAAATCAGCACGGACTTGTTTATGGCCTATGGCATGCGTGATTGGGCGTCACACATGCGCCGCCAAGACCTGCCAGCATTCCTTTATTTCATGGAGCACGTGCCGCCGGCGTTTCAAATCTATCTGGCCGACGAGCCAAAGCTGCAGCTGCCCGACGGACCGCGCAGCGCCGGCGCTTATCATTCCGGTGACTTGGTTTATGTGTTTAACAATTTGGATCGCTTTGCCGTTGACTGGACTGACGATGATCGCGCAATAGCTCGGGCTATGAGCGGCTATTGGACCCAATTTGCCAAAACCGGCAACCCAAACCGAGCGGACCTGCCGACTTGGCCACAATACGAACCCAGTGAGCACGCCACGCTACAAATTCGCCAGCCGCTTGAGGCAGTCCTGGGTCCGAGGCAGCAGAAGCTAGATCTGATGCAGCAGCGCTTTGCGCCGAGTGCCAATTAAGCGACTGTACGATAAATCCGTTGATCGTTAGCCTATCCAACGCATCCCTAGGTAATATGTGATGTTTTCGCTAATCCCATAGAGCCATGACAAAAAATACCGATTCTGACGAAAAACTCACGTTTGAAGCCGCGATGCTCGAGCTTGAGCGCCTGGTTGAAAAAATGGAAGCAGGCGACCTGACGTTGGAGCAATCATTACAAGCGTTTGAGCGTGGCGTCGTGCTAACCCGCCTTTGCCAACAAGAACTGCAACAAGCAGAGCTAAAAGTGCAACAGCTGAACAGCGATGGTGAGCTGGAAGCCTTCGATGTCACGAACATCGACGATGCTTGAGTTAGATTCCCTGCGTTCACGCGTAGAGGCAAAGTTGGCAGAACTGTTGCCCGCTCGATCCGCCATCGCTCAACCGATGCTCGATGCTATGCGCCACGCCGTACTTGGGGGCGGTAAACGCATGCGCCCTATGTTCGCCTGCGCCAGTTGTGAAGCGTTTGGGGGCGATCTAGAGCCGGCGTTGGTCGGTGCTTGTGCGCTAGAGTTTATTCACTCGTATTCACTGATCCACGACGATCTACCCGCTATGGACGACGATGACGTTCGCCACGGTCAGCCTTCTACGCACATTGCCTTCGGTGAGGCCAACGCTATCCTTGCCGGTGACAGTCTGCATTCATTGGCGTTTCAAGCTATTGTCGACAGCGATCGTTTGGCTGACATTAGCAAACTGCGCATCATCGAGCTGTTGTCCGACGCGGCCGGTTGGGCCGGTATGTCGGGCGGCCAATGCTTAGATATTGAAGCCGAAGGCCGTGAACTCACTTTGACGGAACTTAAAGATCTGCACGCGGCTAAAACCGGCGCGTTGATTAGGGCATCGCTACAAATCGGCGCGTTCAGCGCCACCGCAGCACCAGACCCCGCTCGTTACCAAGCGCTAACCGATGTGGGTGATTTCATCGGTTTAGCGTTTCAAATTATGGATGACGTTTTAGATGTTACCCAGTCGACAGAGGTTCTGGGCAAACCCGCAGGTTCCGATGAGCTTCAAGACAAAAACACTTTCCCTAAGTTAATGGGGTTAGAGGCGTCAAAGGCAGAAGCCGAACGCTTACTAAATGAGGCCACTACGCGCTTGCGTGACGGCCAACTGGCTACTCCTGCATTGATCGAACTAACCACTCGGGCAGTGCACCGCAACTACTAGTCAACATGCAGTAAGCAAAAGCTAGACTGATAGCGCCACTATGGCGACCAAAGCCCCAGCAGCCAAACCCGCAAGCAGGTCGTCTGCCATGACGCCAAGGCCTCCCTTAGTGTTTCGATCTACCCAGCCAATAAGGCTCGGTTTCACAATATCGAATGTTCGAAATAAACCGAAAGTCAGTAACGCAGACCACCAAGCTACCGGCACAAACAATAACGCGAGCCATAGACCCGCCACCTCGTCGGCGACAATCTGCGGTTCGTCGTGCAGGCCTGAACGTTGCAAGTAGCGCGCACACACCCACCAACTAAATACACTGTAGACCATGACCAGCACTGCTTGCATAAGCATCGACAAGTGACTTAGCCCCCACCACCAAACGCCAAGTGCGGCAACAGAACCCCATGTTCCTGGTGCCGGTCGCAGAAATCCAACGCCAAAAAATGTCAGCCAAAGCACTTCGGGGTGAGCGAGTTGACGTGGGCTAAGTCGCGAAGTGTTGGTAGCCATTGAGCTGTATCTCCTTGCCGTCCAGACGTATGCCCGTTACAGAACTGAGTTCACCAATGCACAACCCGGCGTTGGCGGCTCGCCCACTTGTAAACAAGATTTGATAGTCGTCACCGCCGTACAAAGCGTCCGTTAGCTCAGCACCAACCCCTAACGGAATACTCCGCGCATAGAGATCTGCGCCGCAACCACTGGCCTTGAGCACATGCGACAGGTCTTGTACCAAGCCGTCTGAAATATCGATGGCACTGGTGGCAGCAAGAATTTCGGGTCTGCAATCAAACCGTGCAGCTGGCTGATAGTAGGCGCGCTGTAAATCGTTAAGGGCATCCTCCTGCGCCGGCAAGAGCTGTTGCCGTCGTAGGCATGCCGCAGCGCTGCCCAACGCACCGGTCACGTATAAACGCTCACCCGCGGCGGCGGTACTTCTGAGCGTCGCCTGACCTGTCTCTACCTCACCATGCACGCTGACACTAATAGACAATGGACCACGGCTCAAATTACCGCCGCATAACGCTGTATTGGTTGCACGTCCAGCGGCTGCCATACCAGCGGCTAGCTGCCTTAACCAGTGCTCGCCGAATACGTCGCTGCTGTCAGGCAGAGTGAGCGCAATTAAGGCATAACGAGGCACCGCCGCCATGGCGGCTAGATCGGATAGGCTCACCATCAAAGCGCGGTAACCGACGAGGTTAGCGGGAGCGTGTTTGGGGAAGTGTACGTCGGCTACTAGCGTATCGATGGACGCCACTTGCTCAAAGCCGGCCCGGGGTCGCATCACTGCGGCATCATCACCAATGCCCACCGATATCCATGGCGCTATAGCCGCATCACCTAACACGTCGGATATGGTGTCAATCAGCGCAAATTCATTCACGCCGCTGCTCCTGATGAGCACTCACCTCCAACTGCCGCCGCTCAGCAGCCAACCGGTCGAGCACACCATTAACAAACTTGTGCGCGTCTGCTGACCCAAATACCTTGGTGAGCTCAACGTATTCGTCGATAACAACCCGGTACGGCACATCAACGCGCTCAGATAACTCCACCGCCGCCAGGCGCAGAACGCCACGCTCGACCAGGTCCAATTGCGCTATCGGTCGATCAAGCAAAGGCTCTAACAGAGCGTCTAAGGCCGCTGCGTTACTAATCATGCGCGTCAGAATATCCACAAAGAATTCTTCGTCTGCTTTGTCCAGCGCACGCTCTCCAAACTCTGTGTGCAATTGGCTTAAATCACTGCTGTCGAACTGCCACTGATAAGCAGCTTGGACCAGCGCCCGACGCGCCTTGCGCCGCGCCCAAATATTCGGCTTGGGTGAAGTCATTAATCCTCTCGCGGTCGCAGGGTTAGGCGTAAATCGTCGCCGATCTGTGTAGTTTCCACCAGCCATGCGCGCGGCGCCTCGGACAACTGATTGAGGGCAAGATCTGTCACCGATTGGCTATCTGCACCGAGCAACTGCGGAGCGATATAGGCGATCCATTCATCCCAAAGACCTGCCCGCACAAAGCTCCCAATAACGCCAGGACCAGCTTCAACTAACACTTCGTTACAGCCGCCCTCAGCGAGGTTCGCGAGTACAGCCGTTAAGTCTTTGGGGCCGGTGGGCAGGTATGCTTGTTGTACCGACGTAGCCGCCGGGAGTTCAACACCAGGGTTACCCGCCTGGTGCACCAATAAAGTCGGCGCTTGGTCGTCCAGCACTTTGGCATTTTTTGGAGTACGACCACGACTGTCTAATACAACCCGTAGTGGTGGATCAGCCTCACTGTATAACGGATCACGAACGGTTAATTTGCAATCGTCACCAATCACCGTTCCCACACCCGTAATAATGGCATCACTACGCGCTCGCCAATATTGCACATCTGCCCTGGCACCCGCTGCGGTGATCCATTGACTAGCGCCGTTACTCAAAGCGACAGCACCATCTAAACTGGCCGCAGTTTTTAGTCGAACGAATGGTCGGCTGCGAGTTATGCGACTGGCAAAGCCCTGGATACAGCGTTCAGCACTTTGCAATTCGATCACATCCACCAGTATGCCCGCCTGCTGCAGCATAGTAATGCCGCGCCCAGAAACTTGCGGATTAGGATCTACCGCCGCTACCACAACTCTGGCAACACCCGCGTCAATGAGGGTTTGTGCGCACGCAGGTGTGCGGCCAACAAAGGAACATGGCTCTAACGAGACATACACGCTAGCACCACGAACATCTGCACCGGCCTGCCGCAACGCATTAACTTCGGCGTGGCCATCGCCAGCACGTTTGTGGAAGCCACGCCCAAGCACCTTACCGTCCCGCCAAATAATGCAGCCCACAGGAGGATTAGGCGAGCAGGTGGCACGGCCCTGTTCCGCAAGTTCAACACACGCTTGTAAAAACACTCGATCTGCTGCGCTCATGGTTCAACCCGCGTCAGTACGATTGAGCTTTTGAATTTCGTCGGCAAATTCGCTGACGTCTTGGAAATCTCTGTACACCGAGGCAAACCGTACGTAAGCCACCGGATCCAAGCCGCGAAGTTCGAGCATTACTTCCTCGCCCACCTGCATCGCCGGCAACTCGCGCTCTCCGGTGGAACGTAACCGATGCTTGATATGCGTCAACGCCGTTTCTATTTGATCTTCGCTGACCGGTCTTTTCTCCAATGCCTTGGCCAGCCCGTAGCGAAGTTTTTCTTCATTGAAAGGTTCCCGACTACCGTCTCTTTTTATCAGCCGAGGCATCGCCAATTCAGCAGTTTCAAAGGTTGTGAAGCGTTCTCCACAGACTTGACACTCGCGACGCCGACGGACTGCATCCCCATCGGCCACCAAACGCGAGTCGATCACCTTAGTGTCGTCAGCGTGGCAAAACGGGCAGTGCACTGGGCTTTCCTTATGCTTGTGGATACACAGGAAATTTTTCGCACAGAGCCAACACTTGCTGTTGCACGCGGGCAATCACCGCCTCGTTCTCAATGTCGTCGAGAATGTCGCAGATCCAGCCGGTCATTAGTTTGCATTCCGCTTCCTTAAAGCCACGTCTAGTGACCGCCGGCGAACCTATGCGCACACCGCTGGTAACAAAGGGTGATCGTGGATCATTTGGTACAGCGTTTTTGTTCACGGTAATGTTGGCTCGTCCGAGAGCAGCGTCCGCCGCTTTGCCGGTTATGTCTTTATCCACTAAATCCAGCAACAACAAGTGGTTGTCGGTGCCACCGGACACCACGGAGTAACCCCGCTCGATTAGCCCCGCTGCAATGGTGCGAGCATTCGCCAAAGTTTGCGCTTGGTAACTCTTGAACTCTGCTTGCATGGCTTCCTTAAAGCAGATGGCCTTAGCGGCAATTACGTGCATTAACGGCCCACCCTGACTCCCAGGGAACAACGCTGAATTCAGTTTCTTCTCCACCTCAGGATTCGCGCGCGCGAGAATAATGCCACCACGCGGACCGCCGAGCGTCTTGTGAGTGGTCGACGTCACCACATCCGCATACGGCACCGGGTTCGGGTACTCACCTGCAGCAACCAAGCCAGCCACGTGCGCCATATCCACTAACAGATAGGCTCCTACCGAATCAGCTATGTCGCGAAAACGTTGCCAATCCAAGACCCGGGAATAGGCGGAAAATCCAGCCAATATCAGTTTCGGCTTATGCGCTTGCGCCAACCGCGCGACGTCGTCGTAGTCGACCTCGCCAGTATCGTTGTTGATGCCATATTGCACGGCGTTGTAGAGCTTGCCAGAAAAATTCACCCCCGCGCCGTGGGTCAAATGGCCACCGTCGGCCAGACTCATACCCAGCACAGTGTCGCCGCCCTCAAGTAATCCTAAGTAGACAGCAGCGTTGGCCTGAGAACCTGAGTGTGGCTGAACGTTGGCATAATCTGCGCCGAACAACTGTTTTGCCCGCTCAATCGCCAACACTTCTACTTGGTCAACATATTCACAACCGCCGTAGTAGCGCTTATGCGGATACCCTTCAGCATATTTATTGGTAAGCACCCCACCCTGAGCCTGCATCACTCTGGGACTTGCATAGTTCTCCGAGGCAATCAATTCTATGTGCTGTTCTTGCCGCAGCGTTTCCGCTTTTATGGCCGCTGCCATTTCGTCGTCAAAGCCCGCAATAGATTCGTTACCTACAAACATCCGCGTTTTATCCAGTTAGGTTTTTAACAAGCGACCTATTGTATCGCAAAGCTCAACGCTGCGACTCTGAAAGTATTGCCGAGGCATCTGCAATCCCACTCACGTCCAAGTCGACCGGACAAATTTAGCAGGGACTGAATCGACAGATCTTCGTATACTTCGCGACTTCTTTTTTCAGCCAACTCCGAGGACTTTCATGGCGCAGTACGTCTATACCATGCAGGGTGTTACCAAAACCGTACCCGGCCAGCGCACTATATTGCAGAACATTCACCTGTCGTTCTTCCCCGGCGCGAAGATTGGTGTGCTCGGGCTGAATGGTTCGGGCAAGTCCAGTTTGCTGCGCATCATGGCCGGCGTGGACACTGAAATCGAGGGCGAGGCGAGGCCACAAAAGGATATCCGCATCGGCTATTTGCCCCAGGAGCCGACACTGGATGACGATTTGGATGTGCGTGCGAACGTTGCAATGGGGGTGGCAGAGACCATGGCGATCCTCAAGGAGTACAACGAGATTTCCGACCGCTTTGCAGAGCCTATGGACGACGACACTATGGCTGAGCTAATCGAGCGACAGGGTGATTTGTCGACGCAAATCGACGCTGTAGATGGTTGGGAAATCGACCGAACCTTGGATATTGCTGCCGACGCACTGCGCTTACCACCTTGGGATACTGCAGTTAAAACCTTGTCTGGCGGTGAACGTCGGCGCGTAGCGCTATGCGCACTGTTGTTATCCAAGCCCGACATGCTGTTGCTCGATGAACCAACCAACCACTTAGACGCAGCGAGTGTGTCTTGGCTTGAGCGCTTTCTTGACGAGTATCCTGGCACCGTCGTGGCAGTCACCCACGACCGTTACTTTCTCGACAATGTCGCGGGTTGGATATTGGAACTGGATCGCGGCCGCGGCATTCCCTACGAAGGCAACTACACCACCTGGTTAGAAGCTAAGGAGCAACGTCTGGCCAGCGAAGCGTCACAAGAGGAGGCAAGACAGAAAACCATTAAAGCTGAGCTTGAATGGGTTCGGTCAAATCCAAAAGCGCGCCAAGCTAAGAGCAAATCGCGGCTAGCGCGGTTTGACGAATTGGTTGCAGAGCAGACCGAAGCGCGCAACGACACCACCGAACTGTTCATTCCTACCGGTGAGCGTTTGGGCGAGAAGGTCATTGAAATTAACTCTCTGAGTAAAGGTTTCAACGATCGTATGCTCATTGAGAATTTCAACGCCATTATTCCGCGCGGTGCGATCGTCGGTATTATCGGCGGCAACGGTGCGGGCAAATCAACGTTTTTTAGGATGCTCACCGGCGCCGAAACTCCGGACTCGGGTAGCATAGGCATAGGCCCCACCGTCGACATGGCCTATGTCGACCAAAGCCGCGACGATTTGGCCGCCGATAAGACCGTATGGGAAGAGGTGTCTAACAATCAAGACATCATGCGTATTGGCAAACACGAAATCCCTAGTCGTGCCTATGTGGGTCGTTTTAACTTCAAAGGCGCCGATCAACAAAAACAGGTTGGCAGTCTGTCCGGCGGTGAGCGAAATCGCGTGCACCTAGCAAAACTCCTGCGTAAAGGCGCTAATGTGCTGCTGTTAGACGAACCAACCAATGACCTGGACGTAGAAACACTGCGAGCACTTGAGGAGGCGTTGGCTACTTTTGCCGGTACCGCACTGATCATTTCTCACGACCGTTGGTTCTTGGATCGAATCGCCACTCACATCATTGCATTCGAGGGCGACAGCAATGTCGAGTGGTTCGAGGGCAACTACAGTGATTACGAGGCTGATCGCAAAAAACGTTTAGGCGATGCTGCACCGACTCGGGTGCAGTACAAACCTATTCATCGCTGAGCAACTTTACAGGCTCGACACAACCTCGAGCGCGGCGGCCAAAGTCTTAACGCCGTGGATGGTCATGTTGCCGATGCGCTCTTTCGGGCGATTAGCAAAGGGCACAATTGCATGCTTGAACCCATGCTTTGACGCCTCGCGCAAACGCTCCTGACCATTCGCCACCGGCCGCAGTTCGCCGGTTAGGCCAAGCTCGCCAAATACTATAAGGTCGCGGGGCAACACGCGGTCACGGAACGATCCGAGCACGGCCAACAATATCGCCAAATCTGCACCGGTTTCGTTAATACGCACGCCACCCACAGCATTAGCAAATACATCTTGATCACCCAAAGTTATGCCGCAATGTCTATGCAGTACCGCAAGATGCATAGCTAAACGTTGCTGGTCCAGTCCTACTGCGACGCGTTTTGGATGACCACCCGCAACCTCGTCGACTAGCGCCTGCAGTTCAACCAGCAACGGTCGAGTGCCCTCCCAGGTGACCGTGGCGATGCTGCCCGGTGAGTCGACGTCGCCACGCTGCAAAAAAATTGCGGACGGGTTTGCGACCTCTTTCATGCCCAAATCGGTCATGGCAAAGACACCGAGTTCATTAACCGCACCGAAGCGATTTTTGTGACCACGCAATGTGCGATAGCGACTGCCCGCAGGACTGTCGAGCATCATAAAGCAGTCGATCATATGTTCGAGCACCTTCGGCCCGGCTAGACCGCCTTCTTTGGTAATGTGCCCGACCAAAATGATCACCACGTCTTGTTGTTTTGCCAGCCGCGTAAAAAACGCCGCTGTCTCGCGCACTTGGGTCACCGACCCGGGCGTTGAATCCAATCCTTCCATTTGCAGCACTTGCACCGAGTCCAACACCACAACTTGCGGCTTTTGTGCCGCAATATGGTTGGCAATGACCTCAGCGCGGGTTTCCGCCGCCACACTCAGACCGTCCATGGGCAACCTCAATCGCTGCGCCCGCAACGCCAGCTGCTGCAGTGATTCTTCTCCGGTGACGTACAGCACACCTTGTTTCGCCGCCAACTTGGTACAGGCTTGCAGCAACAACGTGCTCTTGCCTGCCCCCGGGTCACCACCGATAAGCACCACCGAGCCGGGTACAAAGCCGCCGCCGAGTACACGGTCGAGTTCGGCAAAGCCCGAGCCAATACGCGCGGTGGCCAACGCCTCTACCTCGCTGAGTTTTTGGATCTGCCCCTCGACTCCGGCGAACCCTAGCGCTTGGTGAGACGCCGAGGACCCTGAAATTGGACTGATATTGACTCGACTGAGGCTGTTCCATTCGTTACACGCATGACACTGCCCCTGCCACTTAGCGTATTCGGCTCCACACTCTTGGCATACGTAAGCGCTTTTAACCTTGCTCTTTGCCATCCGCCTTACCAGCCTCGGTGCATCAATCGTGTTGGTAATCGTTGTACATGTCGTGGGCAAGGTCCTCGAACTTGGTCAGATGCCCAGTGAACTTCATGCGCACTTTACCAATGGGGCCATTACGTTGTTTGCCAATGATGACCTCGGCTACTCCCAGATCTTCGGTATTTTCGTTGTATACCTCGTCGCGGTAGATAAACAAAATGACATCTGCGTCCTGCTCAATGGCTCCGGACTCCCGTAAGTCAGCATTTAACGGGCGCTTGTCCGGGCGTGATTCCAATTGCCGATTGAGCTGTGACAATGCCAGCACCGGACAACCCATCTCTTTTGCCAAGGCTTTTAACGAGCGAGAAATTTCAGAAATCTCGTTGACTCGGTTCTCGCTGGGTGTAGCTGTGCGCATAAGTTGCAAATAGTCCACCACCACAAGATCTAATCCTCCTGCCTCGCGCGCAACACGCCGCGAGCGCGAGCGCATTTCGCCCGGCGTAAGCCCTGCGGTGTCATCAATGTACAAGCGTTTATCACGCAACTGACTGACAGCGCCGGTGAACCTGGTCCAGTCTTCATCTTGCAATTCACCATTGCGCAAGCGCGTTTGATCGATGCGACCGAGGCTCGAAATCATCCGCATAACGATTTGTTCTGACGGCATTTCTAAGCTGAAAAATAACACCGCTTGGTCCGACATTACCGCGTGCTCCGCCATATTGATGGCAAACGCGGTCTTACCCATAGACGGTCGCGCTGCTAGGATGACAAGGTCTGATTTCTGTAACCCGGAGGTCTTTTTGTCGAGATCTTTGAACCCGGTAGCGAGGCCAGTGATCGCGCCCTTAGACTTCGTCAGCAACTCTACTTTTTCCACCGCTTTCGCCAACAATGGCGCCACTTTTTCTGGACCGCCGTCCTTACTGCGCTTCTCTGCGATTTGAAAAACCGCTTGCTCCGCCAGGTCAAGCAACACATCACTATCACGACCATCAGGAGTAAACGCAGAATCAGCGATTTGCGTCGCGGCGCCAATAAGCTGCCGCAACACCGAGCGTTCTCGCACAATACGGCCATAGGCTAAGACATTGCTTGCACCTGGAGTAGATTCCGCCAAATCCGCTAGGTAAGCGATACCCCCGGCTTTGTCTAACAAACCTCGCGACTGCAAGCGCTCTGATACCGTGACCGCATCAATTGGCTGGTCTTCATTCGACAAGTCCATCATGGCTTCGAAAATGATTTGATGTTGGGTGCGATAAAAGTCTGCAGCTACTACGATCTCTACCAGATCGAACCACCCTTGATCGTCCAACATTAGCCCACCCAACACCGATTGCTCCGCCTCGACCGAATGGGGTGGCACCTTCAAAGGGTTCACTGTCGTGTGTGGACTTTCTGGGGCGAATTCAGACATTTTGGATTTAGTGCGCTGGTACTGCGAGGGCCTCGAATGTAATAAACCAACCCGAGCTGTGCTGAGCAATGACTGGGGGGTAGAACAGATTAGGCTTTGGGGGTTGGAATGCAAGCGCTAGTTGTGCTGCGGCGCAAAACCGATCCAGTAGACTGGGTAGCAGTGGTGTGGCCCAGCGCACCGGGCCAGCTTATCCGCGAATGCAGTGGCTCAAGCCTTACTCTTCTACCACAGCGACTTGAATTTGTACGGTCACGTCTGAGTGCAGCTGCAAGGCTATTTCGTACTCGCCAAGACTACGTATCGCACCCTCTGGCATCCGCACTTCGCTTCGCTCAACAGCTTTGCCGTCACGCACTAAGGCGTCAGCAATATCCTGTGTACCCACAGAACCATAGAGGCGCCCTTCTTCTCCTGACTTGACCATAATGGTTACGACTGTTTCTGCCAGGCTTTGTGCACGCGCTTGCGCCTCGGTAAGCTTTTCGTTCGCCGCTGTTTCGAGTTCCGCACGGCGTTCCTCAAAGTACGCTCGATTGGCGTTATTCGCTTGCACAGCTTTGCTGTTAGGGATCAAAAAGTTGCGCGCAAACCCTGGCTTTACGGACACTTCGTCGCCAAGGTCGCCTAAGTTGTTTACCCGCTCTAGTAAGATCACGTTCATACTGGTTCCCCGTTCTGCGTTACTTGTGCTGGTCGGTATAAGGCAACAACGCTAAGTAGCGCGCGCGCTTCACTTCGGTGGCTAGATTACGCTGGAATCGAGCGGAGGCACCGGTAATGCGGCTAGGCACAATCTTGCCGGTTTCGCCAATGAATTGACGCAACGCATCGAGGTCTTTGTAGTCGATGTCGATTTCTTTGAATTGAACTTGTACTCGTCGTCCGCCTCTCATTATTCGGTCTCCTCAGCCGTTGCTGGTGCTGGTTCTTCGCTGGTTTCTGGTGCAGCTTCCTCTACCGATGCCGCCGCAACGCGAGCTGCGCTTTCTTCTTCGCGGCGGCGATCGCGCTCGCGATCTTTCTCTTGTTCCCGCAATTCTTCTTCATACAACTTAGAGTTGCCGACCACCGGGCCTTTGCGCCGAATAACCATGCTGCGGATCACTGCGTCATTGAAACGGAACGCGCTCTCTAGCTCGTCTAACGTTTCTTGACTAACCTCAACGTTGAACATGATGTAGTGAGCTTTGTGGATTTTTGCGATCGGGAAGGCCAGTTGACGGCGGCCCCAGTCTTCCGAACGGTGCACGGTGCCGTTACCACGCTCAATCATCGCATGATACCGTTCGACCATCCCCGGCACCTGATCGCTTTGATCAGGGTGGACTAAAAATACGATCTCATAGTGGCGCATAGCATCTCCTTTTGGTTAACGTCAGTATTCTGACGACAGCCTCCCCGGAATTACGCAGACCATCTGCAACCAGAGTGAAGCAAGGTTAAAACGCTGCACAAGCGCAGCGGGCGCGCATTGTATGGGCCAAAACCGAGGCTTGCAAGGTCACCGGGGGCAGGCCCCCCGCCTTTTCGTGTTGCCGCACTATTCGACACCTTTAATCTGCGCTGCTCCGCTGCCTGACTACTTCGAACAGCAGCACTCCAGTAGCGACTGCCACATTCAGACTTTCGACCTGACCAAGCATCGGAATGCTCACCAGTTGGTCGCAGAGGCTGCGGGTGAGTCGACGCAATCCTTTACCTTCGCTGCCCATGACCAGACCGAGCGGAACTTTTGTGTCCATAGCGTGCCAGACATGCTCGCCCGTGCCATCAGCACCGAGCAACCATACGCCTTGATCGCGCAACCAGGTAAGGCATCGCGCTAGGTTAGTTACTTGCACTATAAACAGGTCTTCAGCCCCACCCTGGGCGGTTTTCAACGCGACTGCGCTCAGCGGCGCGCTGTTGCGCTTTGGTAAAATCACCGCGTTCACTCCGGCGGCGTTGGCGGTACGCAAACACGCACCCAAATTACGCGGATCGGTTATGCCGTCCAGAATCAGCACCAGCGGTTGCTCGCCAAGATCTGGCCATGCGTCTTTCAACGCTTGCTCATCTGCAAGGGTTCTGGCGTGACACTCGAGCAGCACGCCTTGATGTTTTACTTCTGCCGCGCGGCGCTTGAACCAAGCGTCATCAACAACTTGAAAACGCACGCCGACACTTTTAGCCATGCTGATGAGTTCGTTCATGCGGGCATCCCGACGCCCACGCTGCACGTACATACAGCGCCCGAGTTGTGGGTTTTCACGCAACAGTGCGCGGGTCGCTTGAATGCCGACTACTTCATCCATCAACCACTACGCTCCATGTTGTTCAGCCCCTGCGCCCGCGCCCAGATCCCTTGGTCGATTTACGCCTATGTTTCTTTTGATCATTTGTTGGACCTTTTTGTGCTTTGGGATCCTGACCGCCTTTGCGTGATGGGCGCACTCGACGCAAATCTATTTTGCCCTGGGCTGGTTCTACTCCCGCCACCAAAACTTGTATGCGATCACCTAAGGTATAGCGCTGGCCGTTGCGATCACCTACCAAGCATTGATGGCTGCGCTCATAGCGAAAGTAGTCAGCACCAAGGTCGGATATGTGTAACAAGCCCTGCACGAAGTAGCCTTCAACCTCTACAAACAAACCAAATTCTGTAACGCCTGCAATGGTGCCGTTAAACACATCGCCGGTTCTGTGTTTCAACAGGTCGCATTTTAGCCATGCCTCCACTGTCCAACCCGCCGACTCCGCCCGCCGCTCGTTGACCGAGCAACGCTCACCAAAATGTTCTAGCTGCTCAAGATTGGGCAGACGCGAAAGTTTGCCAGCAATGATCGCTTTTATCGCTCGATGTACCAGCAAGTCGGGATAGCGTCTTATCGGACTAGTAAAGTGCATATAGCGCTCTAGTCCGAGGCCAAAATGGCCCTGATTTTTTGGTGTGTATAGCGCTTGCTTCATGCTGCGCAGAATAAGCTGTTGATACAGCCAGCCATGCTTACGCTCACCCAGCTGGTCCAATAATTCTTTGAATACCCTCGGCTCTGGTAGCCCGCTGGGCAGCCTCAGCCCGACCGCGCGGAGGTCGTGGTTCAACTCTTCGAGCTTTATGGCTTCTGGCACCTCGTGAACCCGATACAGCGAGCATTGCTTTGCGTCTTCAATATATCGGGCGGCACAGACATTGGCGTTAATCATCGCCTCTTCAATAATTTTATGCGCGGTCAGGCGCTGGATTTGGTTCACCCCAGTCACATGTCCGCCCGAAAGCTCTATAACGCCTTCCCGAGTTTCAAAGTCTAGGCCACCGCGACGTTCACGAGCGTTGCGAAAAGCATTGTGGAGTTTCGCCAGAGCGCCCACTGATTTTGCGACTTTTTTAGCAACTGCCGTTGCCACCGGCAACGCGCTGGCGTTGTCGATGTGATCTTGAACTTGCTCATAGGTTAACCGCCCATGGGAGCAAATTACTGCGTCGTAAAAGTCGTACTCGCGCACTTCACCATTGGCTCCGACACGCATATCACAGACTAGGGCAAGCCGATCTACTTCCGCCTTTAGCGAACATAACTCGTTAGAAATTGCTTCAGGCAACATTGGAACCACACATCCCGGCAAGTACACCGAAGTGGTGCGCTGTTGCGCGTCATCGTCTAACGCACTGCCAGGCTTTACATAATGGGATACGTCAGCAATGGCCACGACTAACCGCCAACCGCGACGGCCGCCAAGAGCCTGGGCGAACACAGCATCGTCAAAGTCTTTTGCCGTTGCGCCATCAATCGTCACAAGGGGTAAATCAGTCAGATCCTGACGTTTGGGAAAACTCGATCGCTTCACTGACTTAGGTAACCGCAAGGTCGCCTTCAATGTTGCCTCGCTCCAATCTGTAGGAATGTCCAACGCTGCGATGGTTGAGTCGATAGCCTGGTCAACCACCGACGTGGTCGGCAAAGCGGCTAGGCAGCGCCCTACTAAGCCATGCTCATTTTCATCTAGAATTTGCGCTCGCACAGTGTCGCCGTGTTGCGGATGATCAGGACGCTCGAGCAAGCGCAAGCGACCGGCAAAATTACGTGCTAACGGATCTACTGTAGGGAAGCGGCCCTTAAGATTAAGTACACCAATTACTGGCAGCTCGCTGTGTTTGACGACGCGTAAGACTTGAGCCTTGCCTGCAGCCGCTACATAAGTAACTACATCACCGGCACGGACAACCGGCACACCTTTTCCAGACCCACCAACCGGCAAGCCGTTGACTCGGGCAACACCGTCGAGTTTGCTGACTTCCCCTTGGGCGACGTCTTGGAGTTGTGGCTTTTCGAGCGCCACTGCGGATCGGCGCTGGTATATGTGGCCGTCTACTAGCGACAACTCACGAGTGCGCACCAACCCTTTCAAAACTTGGCGTAATTTCTTGATCTGTAACGGTGAGGACGCGCCTACAGCTGTGGTCAGAAACTTCCAACTCAGAGCCTCAGGGTGCTGCTCGAATAGCGCAAGCACGACCTTTGCGTTCAATTGATTGCTGCCAACGACAGCTTCGGGACCCAGAAATTTAGACAAGATTGACAGCTTCCATGCGGTTTAAGTACAGTGCGCGACCGCGCCCAGGTGGTGAAATTGGTAGACACGCTAGCTTCAGGTGCTAGTGGGGGTAACCCCGTGGAGGTTCAAGTCCTCTCCTGGGCA
>MDTB01132783.1_pt1 | contig 19251 bp, 17 predicted proteins | sample 811161 | NCBI WGS metagenome assembly MDTB01 (sample SAMN05326650, study PRJNA326480) | marine metagenome | isolation source: seawater | place: Mediterranean Sea | collected 2009
ATTGATTAACAACTTCTTCAATTATGTCATCGCTCGTGTAAATATCATCAGAATGAAGTAACGAAATTATATCTCCAGATGCTAATTTAATACCTTTATTTATTGCGTTGTATACTCCTGTATCTTTTTCTGAAATAATTTTATCAATTTTTGATTTATATTTATTTATTGTTTGAATTGTTCCATCATCAGACAAACCATCAATTACTATATATTCAATATTTTCGTATCTTTGATTAAAAACAGATTTTAGAGTATTTTCTATAGTGCCAATACAATTGTAACAAACAGTGATAATCGAAACTTTTAACATTAATTTCTTTTAACTATCCAATCTTCTAGGACAAGGATATCCATATTTGTTCTTAAAAAACAGTCTATTGCCTCCTGAGGACTTCTAACAATAGGTTCATTCTCATTAAAGGATGTATTTAGGATCACTGGTACTTCAGTTAACTCATAAAACTTAAAGATTAGTTCGTAATATTTTTCATTATCTTGTTTTCTTACTGTTTGAAGTCTTCCGGTACCATCTACGTGAGTAATTGCTGGTAACATATCTTTCTTATCATTTTTAACGGGGTAAACTTCCGACATGAACGGCACATCTTTTTTTACTTCAAACCAGTCTTGAGAAAACTCACTTAAAACAGACGGCGCAAAAGGTCTAAAACTTTCTCTTCTTTTTATTTTAAGATTAATAATATCCTTAATATTTGGGTTTCTAGCGTCTGCTAAAATAGACCTATTACCAAGAGCTCTTGGACCCCATTCCATCCTTCCTTGGAACCAACCTATTACTTTTGAGTCCGTTAATGCTTTGGCAACATCGTTAATTAAATCTTTTTGACTAAGTTTTTTTATTTCAAATTTTTTTAGATCTGAATTGATTTCTAAATATTTTTTAACACCATCAGAATTAAACTTATCTCCAAGATAAGAATAATTTTTAACAGTAATTTTATTTTGATTACTTAACAATGATGCTGCAGATCCTATCGCACCTCCAGCATCACCCGGATTAGGTGGAATATATATTTTTTCAAAATGTGTATTTTTTAGAATTTTTCCGTTTGCTACTGAGTTCATAATACAACCTCCAGATAATGTAAGATTTTTAATTTTGTATTTATTATAAAGATTATTTAACAAGTTAATAAAAATCTCTTCATAAACAATTTGAGCTGACTTAGCTATATCTTTATGAGTATCGGTAATTGGATCATTTTTTTTTCTCTCTTTTCCTAAAATTTTTATTAATTCATTCGAGTAAAGTTTTTCGTATTCTATTTGACCGTTATTATTTTTTTTAATTATATTTTTTTTGTGATGGATAAAATATTTTAGATTTAACTCATAACCTTTCTTTGTACTAAAAACCATCTTTGAAATTTTATCTTTAAAGTTAGCTTTACCGTATGATGAAAGTCCCATAACTTTATATTCATCACCATATTTGTTAAAACCTAAGAATTGAGTTATAGCCTGGTAAAATATTCCTAAGGAGTGAGGAAAATAAACTCTGTCCTCAATAGTACTTCTTCCATTTTTATATACTCCCCAAGCACAGCTTGAAAAATCTCCAAAACCATCAAGAGAAATATTAACACTTTCATCAAATTCACTAAATAAAAGAGACGATTTAATATGCGACTTGTGGTGGTCAACATATTTAATTTTACCATTAAATATATTTTTATCATCAATAGACTGTAGTAATTTTTTTAATGAGACTTTTTCTTTTATGTTACTGAAACTTGAAATTGCTAAATTAATGCTTTTGGGATTAGTTAAAGTAAAAATTATTTTTCTACCAATAGAATTAAAAGGATTTGAGTTTACTGAGACTAAATTTAATTGCGATAGATTAATATTTGCCTCTGATAAACAAAATTTTATTGATTTCTCTGGAAAATTAGATGTATGCTTAATTCTGGTAAATCGTTCTTCCTCTGCAGCAGCTATTAATTCATTGTTTTTAAATATTGAAGCTGAGGTATCAGAATGTAAAAAATTGATACCTAATATGTATTCATCATTCATTTAAGTTAATCCAAGCTTTTGAACTATGAGATCCAGTATAAAGATCTTCGTAAACATGCCACAATTTACTAACACAATATTGATTATCATAATAATCTTCTATTATTTTTCTTGAGTTTTCTCCCATTTTATTTAAATCCAAATCTTTTAAAGATAGCAACTTGTCTTTTATGCTAGATATATTTGTTTTAATGACAAAACCAGCATGTTTTTCAGCCACAATATTCATTCTACATTGTTCTGAAATTATAACTGGCAAGCTTAGAGACATCGCTTCTTTAAGAGCTATTGAATCTGCCTCTTCAAATGAAGGTAGTATAAAAACAGAACCAGTTTTAAGATATTCTATTTTTTCATTTATTTTTTTAGGTTTTTCAACAAAAACTTTTTCGGACAGTTTATAACTTTTTATTAATTTGACTATAATATTTATATATTTTAATTCTCCAGGCCCAGTAATTTCAAAGTAAAATTCTTTGAAAAAACTTTCTGGAAGAGATTTGATTGTATCTAAAAGCAATTCTATTCCCTTTTTTTTATGAATCCTTCCAAAAAAAATAATTTTTTTTTTTTTAAAAATATTTTTATTTAAACTTATTTTTTTAAATTTGCTTAAATTAATTCCATTAGGAATAACTACCGCAAAAGGTAATTTAAAATTTTTTTTTGCTTCGAAATATTCATCTTTAGTAGAAAAAAAAATTGCATCCAAAGATAAAACAAATTTTTTTAGAAATAATGACGAGTATATTTTTTTTTTTAAATATTTTTCTTTTAATGACCAACTATCCAATACTCCATGGGGTATCAAAATGGTTTTTTTTCCAAGTAATTTCGCAAAATGATTAATAATTAAAATTTTTATATTCCATAAATCATGATAGTGAATAATATCAAATTTTTGTATAAATCTTATAAATTTTTTTCTTCTACTATTTAAAATAATAACTGAAAATAAATAAAAGACACTTAATGTTTTTAATTTAAATAATAAAATTCGTTTTTCTTTTTTGTTTATAACGCTAGAGTAATTCCTAACAACTTCAGGAGGTCCTCCTTGTTCTAATTTTATAGATGAAACTACATTAAGTATTTTCATTTATATACCCTGCTATAAAAAGAGATATAATCTTTAATCAAATTTTTTATATTATAATTTTTTTTTATAAATTCCTTCCCATTTTCTCCAATAGTATTTAAATCATCATCTTTCATTTTTATTATACTATTCAGTGCATTTAAAATATTTTGTTCTGAAAAATCTATGATGAATCCTGCATTTAGAGAATTTAATACTTCCCAAGGAGTAGATTTAGTAGTTAAAACTGGAATACCTAATGATAATGCTTCTAAAATTGACATTCCAAAGTTTTCACTTTTACTGGGTAGTACAAACAAATTGGAATTGGATAATATTTTTAATTTATTTTCTTTATAGTAAACTGGATTATTAATACTAATTTTAGAATTATAGGTAGAATTGAAGATTTCTTTCTTAATTTTAGAAAGGTATTTATTATCAGAAATGGGACCGAATATATCTAATTCCCAATTTTCTGGATCAATTTTAATCCACGCTTGTACCAGTTCTAAAAGTCCTTTTTTTTCATGTATTCTTGAGAAAAAAACAGCTTTTTTTTTCGATTTTTTAGGATTTTGAAATTTATTTTGATAAATTTCCAGGCCATGTGGTATCACTTTAATCGGAGAGTTTATTCCAATATTAACTAAATTTTCCTTTTCCATTTCGCTAGTTGCATGAATATAATCTACATTATTTAATATTTTTTTTTGATAAATATTCCAAGCAATTTTTTTTTTTAAGCTTCTTTGCCTTAAAGACCAAGGTTCCAGAGCCCCAAGTGGTGAGATGATTACTTTTTTATTTAATTTCTTTGAAGCATAAAATGCTCGTATTTGAAATGGTCTCCATATACCAAAAATATGAACAAGATCAGTATTTTTAATTATTGTCTTATAATCCCTTTTTAAAGTAGTGAAAGAGTTAGAGCTGTAAATGAGTTCAATATTTATATTATTTTTATACAAATAATTAAGTTGTTCAGAAATCACTGTGTAAGGACCGCCATAAGCTGGCGAATGATTATCTACAATATAGGATACCTTCATTGAATTATCTATTTTTATATAAGTTGATATTTTTTTTATACCAATTATTTATTTCGATAATTTTATCCTCAAGTTTAAATTTTGGCCTCCAATTAAGCGTTTTTATTTTATTGTAATTAATGCTATATCTAAAATCATTAAATGGTCTATCTTTGACATTAAACGAATAATTTTTAAAGTTTAAACCATTAACTTTTGCTATTAGTTTTATAACATCTATATTCCTGTATTCAAAAGAAGATCCAATATTATAAATTTCTCTTACTTTACCTTTTCTTATAATTTTTTCTATACCTTCACAAAAATCACCAACATATAGAAACGATCTTTTTTGCTTACCTGATCCATGAATTGGAAATTTTTTTTTTTTTATAAATGACCAGCAACATCCTGCAATTAATTTTTCTGGATGTTGTCGATAGCCAAAAATATTATTTGCTCTTATTATCACTATAGGTAAATTATAAGAATGAATATAACCATTAATAATCATTTCTGCTGCAGCCTTTGAACTTGAATACGGATTGGATGGATTAAATTTTGAATCTTCTTTAAAACTTGAACTATAAATTTCACCATAAACTTCATCCGTACTGACGTGTATAATTTTTTTTACTTTATTTATTTTGCAACACTCAATTACATTTTTAGTACCTAAGACATTTGTCATTATAAAATTATCATTTAAATTGTATGAATTATCTACATGACTTTCAGCAGCAACATGGATCATTAGATCAGCTTTTTTTGTTATTTTTAATAATTTTTTAAAATTGCAAATATCTTCCTTAATAAATTTAACTCTTTTACTCTTTATAATACTTGAAATATTTTTTTTATTTGCTGCATAGGTAATTTTATCTACTATTATTATATTTGATTTCTTATATACGGTATGCAGATACTCAGACAAATGAGATCCTATGAAACCACAGCCACCAGTTATTATTATTTTATGCATTTAAATTTTTTCCTAAAATTTTACAGTAATCTAAAATATGCTTTTTACTTATACTAAATTTTATATTTTTTGATAATTTTTTATTATTTAAATAGTAAGATTTACCACTTTTTTCATTTTTATATTTAATAACACCACTGCCATAACCTTCTATTATTTTTTGTAAAATTAATTTAATTTTTATTGAGAAGCCAGAAGATAAATTAAAAATACCAGTTTTTCTTTTTATTATTAGTTTATCAAGAGCATATGAAAATTTTTTAATTGTAATGAAATCTTTGGCTGTATCTGGTCCTATATCAAAGTAAATTTTTTTATTTTTTTTTAACGATCTTAAAACTCTTGATATAAATAAATTCCTAATAGATGAATCAAAAAGCAGCAAAGTAGATATTCTAATTATTAAAACTTTATTTTTTAATATATTGCTTACCTTTATCTCAACTATTCTTTTGTTATTGCCATAAATATTATCAATCTTATTTAATTTTTGACGTTCACTAAATTCACTTTTTCTTATACTAGAGTAAACTTGTCTTGTAGAAGGAATAATATAAATTGTATTTGTACCTTTTATTTTTTTTGAGATTATTGAATCTAGTTGACTTTCAAATTTAACTTTTTTATTTTTTAAATTGGGATCAAGAGAAAAATTAATTATATGGGTAAATTTTTCAAAATTTAAGTTATCTAATGTAGATCTATCTCTAACAGTTATTTTTTTTATTTTTGAGAAGTTTAAATATTTTTGTGCAAGTATGCTATTTGAGCCAATAATTAAAATATTTGGTTTTTTCATTTGAAATTTTTATATGTCTCTTTATAAAATTTAATAGCATTGTCGCCGTAAGAGGACCAACTATAAAAGTTCTTTACTTTTTTTAAAGAATATTTTGACATTTTATTTCTCAACTCTCTATCAAAATAAAGTTTTTCAATTTTGGTTTTTAATGACTTAATATCTCTTGGTTTAATAACAAAACCATTCTTATTATTTTCAACGATCTCGGAAGCTCCTGTATTGTAAGTGGTAATTATAGGTAAACCACATGCCATTGCCTGAGGTATAACCATTCCAAATCCATCTTCTAAAGAATTTAAAACAAAAATATCAGAAGTATTGTAAATTTCATTTAGTTCTTTTTCATTTTTTTTTCCAAGAAAATGAACATTTGAATTTTTATTTTTTTTTAAATAAAAATTTAGTCCTTTTTCTATATTACCTACAAATAATAGCTTTATATTTGGTATTTTAAGATTACTAAAAGCCTCAATAAGCAAGTGTGATCCTTTTCTAATTGAAACTTCTCCACTTGAAATTATCGTAAATTCCTGATCTTTTTTTCTAATTTTTTTTTTATAAAATGTTTTAAGATCTACACCAAGTCTAATAACTTTAATCTTTTTTTTGTTAAAACCTTTTTCTAAAAATGTTTTTTTAGCAAAATTACTTGGTACACAAATATAGTCTGCTAATTTGTATTCTTCTATTTCTTTTAATAATACTTCCTTGGAGGGCAATAAGGGCTCCAATCCTATCTTATCATATTCTTTTTTTAAAATATCATATTGATATTTGATATGAGATGAACCCCTCTCTAAAATTTTTAAGGTTTTTTTTGCGTTTAATTTTTTAAAAGTACGTAAAGAAAAACCTGACCAACCAATAATTATATCACATTCATAATTATTTATCTTTTTTGATGATAACAAATCAAAAAGATCATCATTATAATAATAGAATTTTGTATGTAGATTTTTAGGAATAAAAAAATCTATAAGTCTTCTAATCAACTCTTTAATTGTAAATGATTCTATCAGTTTCTTTGGTATTTGTTTATCTATTTTGAACTTTGGATAAGAAGTAAATAATTTTTTTAAATAACCTTGATCACTTAGACTTTTGGCTAAATGAAAGGCGTGAAATTTTCCCCCTACTAAAATTATAATTTTCATCAATTTAAAAATTTTATTTATTAAATAGTTTTTTTACTCCTCTAAGAATATGATTTATATCAATTGTATTTATATCTCCTTTTAATCTAATTACATATGAGTTTTGATTTAATGGAAACCATTTGCCGTAAAAATCATGATTGTTAAATAGAGATATGTTTTTTTTTTGAAATAAAGTTGCTAAATGCATACTACCGTTGTCCTGGCATATATGTAGGTCTGCGTATCTAATTATATTTATCCATTCATCAACATTAGTTTTCCCACACTTATCAATTATCCTTCTTTTAAATTTTTTTTTTAATTTTATCGCTAATAATTTTTCTTTTTTGGTGCCAGTTACAACAATTTTAATATTCTTATATTTTGATAATAATATTGCACATAATTTAATCCACTTTTCACTTTTCCATCTTACAGGCTTATATTTTTTAATTTTGTTAGGTAATCTTCCAAGTGCGAAACCACCTGGACCTATTGTAAAATATTTATATTTAATTATTTTTTTTTCTCCATATGATTTAATATGAATTAAATTATTTATTTTTTTAATTTTTATATTGTTAAAAATTCGCCTCGTAATTTGTATAGTTTCAGATTCTTTAATATATTTTTTTCTTTTAAAATAATATGCAAAGCCAACTATTTTTGATATTCCTGTTAAGTAAAAAAAACTATAATGTTTTAACAGAGAAAATATATTAGTATACTCTTGTAAATAGACAAATTTGTCAAATTTTCTTTTTTTGATTTTCTTTATAATATTTATTACACCCCTAAAATTTTGATAATTTTTTTTATTCAACAAAAAAAAATTATCAACTAGTGTTTCTTTGCCAATTCTTAAGGGAAGTTGAAACTTTTGCCTATTTTTAATAGTCAAATAAGTAATTTTACAAATTTTATATTTTTTCCTTAGAAGTCTTAAAACAGGAATAGAAATGAAATAGTCTCCAAAATTTGAATTTCTAAAAACTAGTATATTCATAAATTAAATAATCTAATTTTTTTAAGAATTATTTTCACAAGAAATATAAATAAAATTAAAAAAATAAATTTTTGTAAAATTACGCCAATCACCAAAGATAAATTTGATTCCATATAAAATATTGGGTAAAAAGATGAATAAGTGATAAGAAATAATAAATTTTCTTTATTAAAATTGAGCATAACGTTAATCAATCCTAATAAGATGCCAACTAAAAACATTCCTATAATAACACCTTTTTTTCCAAAATTTGCATAAAACTCGTTAATTACTGGCATATTCCAAGAAGTTTGTTTATCTGCCACGTTTAATATTTTATAAACTTTTCCAAAACTACTTCCAAATTCCTCAGTCGGTTTATCTGGCCATAATACCCTTGGAATGAATTTTGTTATTAATGGAATGTAAGATTCTCCACCATAATAAGGAACTTCGATTGGTGTCATCTGTGTTACGACAATTAAAGAATTATAACTATGAAATAATCTTTTTAAATTATTTCGCAAATAATTATAAAAAACATATGAATTTTCAGAATTTAAATCGCTTTTGATCGACTGATTATAAGATTTTATGAATTTTTCAACTGTGTTCAACTCCGCATTTGAATTTTTCAATTTATCTGTGTTGTTATAAAACGAAATTAAAGAACGATATTCATGTTTGTGTGAATTCAGAAACAGAAAGATCAAAGTTAGAATAATTATGGTTTTTAAATATAATTTTTTTTTAAATAAAAAATTTAGTAAATATAAATAAAAAATTATTAAAAAGGGAAATGTCATTAGTCCGCTTAGTATTTCTAATATTACGGGCATAATTATTAAAATTATTAAAATTATTTTAGATATAATGTTTGTTTTTGTTTTAATTAAATAAATATAAAAACATCCTAAATAAAAAAATAAAAGAGGAGTTTTAATTTGGTTAAAGATATTAAAAAAATAACTTTCTTTAAAAATTATTAATAAAAGGTACCCAGTAAAAGCCAGTAATCCTAAACATAAAACAAAATTATAGTTATTATTATGATTAAAAAAATTTATACTAAGTTTATTTAACTTTAAATATTTACAGGTTAGGAAATACCCAAAATTAAAGAAAAGTAGTGCTAAAGTATAAATTTTAAGGGATAACATTAATTCATCACCTGTTGCACCCATTAATTGTCTAGGTCTATTAGCAAATAATGATGAAATAAGATCATGATCAGACCCTATTGATGCTGTTAAGGGAGATTGATCATATATTATTGCTAAAGTATATGAGAGGAAAAAGTATAAATGTGAAAGATAGAAAAATGGTATATTTTCGATCTTTTTAAAATTTATTAAATAAAAATATAAGGGATATAAATTTAAGATAATTATAAATAAATAATTAATATTTAAAGAAAAACTATCATTTTTAGTAAAAGGCAGAATTTGAAAAATTATAGCAATATAAAAAAAATATATTAAATTATAATTATATTTTCTTTCTTTTAAATTCATCTATAGTTTTTATAAGAAATTTTGATCTATTTAAATAATTGTGTTTTTTCACAACTTTGTATCCTCTTTTTCTCACTTTTAAAGATAACTTTGGGTTTTTTTCTATAAAATTAATTTTTTTGTTAAGTTCCTGTATGTTTGAATACATAAAGCAGGACTGATTCTCTTTGAAAAAATGATTTTGCTCTTTAGATCTATTCGTTAACATTAGTCCAAAGTTTCCAGGTATTTCAAAAGTTTTCATGTTGTGTGATGTGTAATTTTGTTTTCTAAGTATATTAAGATTTACAACAGAAGAACTAATGAGATTCGTTAATTTTTTCCCATGAATATGACCATGAATTTTAAAATTTTGTTTTTGAGGATGTATCAATCTTTTCCAATTTCCCCCATATACCTCTGTTTTGTATTTAATTTTGCTTAATATTTCCTCTCTATTTATATCATGGGTTCCCACAAATCTTAGGGTTTTATTGAATTTATTTTTTTTTATAACTTTGTAATTCCTTATATTATCAAATGCAAAAGGCAAATATACAAAGTATGATCTTTTAAATTTAGACTCTAAATTTTTTTTAATCTTATTTGACCATATAAAGAAAATATCAAAATTAGGAATTGTTTTTATAAAATTAGCGTTTGAAATTGAGTTATCGTTTATATTAAGAGGATCGTCTGGAAAAAAATTAATCCAAATAGTTTTTTTAATTGATTTAATTTTTTTTAAGGTTTTTAAATTGAGATAAGTTCCTTTAAATAAAAATATAAAGTAATAATTCTTTTTGTTTCTTCTTAAAAAACTTAATAATTTTAATCTTAAAAATTTATTCTTAACAAATGGAAAAAGGCTTTCAAGTTTAGCTAAAAATCTATTTTTAATATTTCTATCAATTCTATAAAAATCTACATTATAACCAATTTTTTTTAGTGCTTTATAGTAAGAGTTCTCTAAATTTGATATTCCCTCATTTCCGATTAACAGTATGTTCTTTTTCATTAATTTCTTAGTTTATATTTTATCTAAGTTAATAATCTTATCAAAATTTTCTAAACTACTTATTCTATGAGTGATTGAAATTAATGTTATATTCTCAAAATTTTTTGATATATTATTTATAATTTTATTTTCTGTTTCATAATCTAAAGCACTAGTAGCTTCATCCATGATTAGTATCTTTTTATTCTTATAGAGCGCTCTTGCAATACCTATTCTTTGTTTCTGTCCACCTGAAATATTCACTCCATTTTCCCCTACTATAGTATCAATACCTTGATCAAGACTTTCAACAAAATTTTTTAGTTCAGATATCGAAATAACTTCTTCAAGTTTTTTCTTATCTATGTTTTTTTCCTCAATATTGAATATAATATTATTTTTGATAGTATCATTTATTAGAAAAATATCTTGAGGAACATGAGCAATTTGAATTTGCCATAAATTTTTTAGATCACCGGATAATTCATTACTATCAATTAAAATTTTACCAGATTTTGGTTCTAGCAGACCCATAATTAAATCAATGAAAGTCGACTTTCCTGAACCTGTTTTTCCAACTACTCCAATCTTTTTATTTAAGTCAAATTCTAAATTGATATTTTGTAACGTGGGACGATTTTTGTCATTATAAGAAAAGCTCATATCCTGAAAATTAATTTTAGAAAAATTTTTTCTGTTTGAAATACTATTAGTTATTTGATTTGTTTTGCTGTCATTTTTTTGTAAAGCATGTTTTACATCTTCTAAAATATCTAAATTTCCCAACAATAACGCCCAAGCTTGATACATATTGTGAAACATTGGTAGTAGTCTATTGGCTGCATATGCAAATACTCCTAAAGAAATTATGATTTTACTATTCTGATCTTCACTATCACCAAAATAAATACTGCAAAATAATAATAATAATATTATTCCAAAACTCTCTATAATTATCTTCGGGAAGCCAGCAATTGTTGAAATATTTGCTTCTGCAAGCCTATATTTTTTTTCAGAGTTAAAAAATATTTTAGAAAATACGTTTTGTAGAGTATCTAAAATTATATCCCTTATATTTCCAAGTGACTCTTGTAAGAATTTTATCCTGTATTCTGAAAATACTGATATTGTTTGACTGTTTTTTTTTAAATAAAATTTAGATACGCTTGCTACTAAAATATAGAGTGTTGAGAGTGCTAAAATTAATATTATGGTTAAAGAAAAGTTGTACACAAGTAATGCTGTTAAAACTCCTGACATTATAATCATTCCAGAAAAGAAATGAAATAATGACAAAATTACACCACTGATCTTTGCATTTTTTTCAGTAACGCTTGATATGATTACATTTGTACTTTGTTTAATAAAATTATTGTAAGACTGGTTAATCGTATTTTTATAGATATTTGAAGCTAAATCTGAAGAAATCAACGCCGTAAGTTTTAAACTTAATCTAAAAACTGCCAACCTAAATATTGCTGATAAGATAATTATAAATCCAAATAAAATTATTAGTGTTGTTCTAAAGTCAGTGGAACTACTAAAATTATTATGCACAAGTTTCGTAAAAATATTTGTACTTGTTGAAAAATCATAATCTAAGAAAGTTGAGATTAAGGGTACGATACTTCCAATACTTAGAAATTCCATTATTGATGAAATCGTCATTAAAAAAATTAAAAAATTAATTTTTTTTCTTTTATCATCGTTAATTGAAAAATAAAAAAATTTAATTAACTCTGACAAATTATTGATCATATTTAATATTTGTAATTATTATTAATTAAAATTAAATTTTCTCCACTTATAATTAAATCTTTTTTCATATTACTTATAGCTTTAAAAAAATTTTCTGAACAATTTTCACCTGGAAGCATCCAATCGTGAATTTCAATTATTATTATTTTAAACTCGTCCATCCAGTCTAAATTTTCTCTAAATACATCTTTTTCGAATCCTTCAATATCAAATTTTATCAAAAAAGGTTTTAGTTTTTTGTCTTTATTTAATAATATTTCGTTAATTGTTACTGTATTTTTATCACCTTCTTGATTTTCTTTAATTCTAAAAGCTCTATCGTCGTTACTTAAATTTTCAATTGAGAATTTAATAATCTTAGACGAAACAGCCGAATTTATATTTTTATATATTTTGGAATTACAATTCAATTGGAGTAAAGAAAAATTTTTCTCCTCAGGTTCGATATTTATAACATGACAATTCTCAATCATTTTTTCAAAGTAAATACCACTACAACCTATATTAGCGCCACAATCAATTATCAATGGTGTAAGTTTATTTTTTTTAAATTTAGAAATTATTAAATTGATTTCATCAGAAATATTTAAATTCTTTACGTTATAAAAATCTTGTGCAAAAATTTCAAAAATAGTAATTATATCAAATTTATTTCTAATTTTAATGGAAAAAAAATTTTTATAAGTATTATCAAAAATAATAATTTTTTTTAAAAGCTTGCCAAGTAATCCAGGAGTTATAATTATGTAATTCTTATTATTAATTAAATTATAAAAAAAATAAAATATATATTTAAATAAATTAATGATAAAAAATTTCATAAATAAAATTAAAACATTTTAGATAATTTTTTATAGAAAGAAATAGGATCCACGATTAAATATTTAATTAAATAAAATATTCTATTAGGCCATAAATAGTTTTCTCCCCTGTAATGATTACGAAAAACATAATTATCTGCACTTTCATTTACTCTGATTTTTTTTGGAGCAATATATGGTTTTTTAAGTTTAGAGACTTTATAATAAAAGTTATGAATTTTGCTGTTTGTATGAGTTGCATCTTTATTGAAACCAATATTTAAAACAAGATTCTTTTTTGGTGTTATTATTAATTGTTTATTTTTCCATATACATAACATCCAGGGATATGCCCAACTATCTAATGAATAATTAACCACGTTATTAAATATTTTTTCCCAATATTTTTTTTCTCTATGGTTTAAAAAAAAGTATTCCCATTTTTCAGATAATTTAAAATTTTCCCAGAATTTAACACTTTTGTCATAGTTTTTCCAAGTTCGTCTCCAAGTTGCCCACCCCCAGCAATGTGCATACTTTGAATAATAAAAAGAGTCTTTTAGTTTAACTTTGTTGTTTAAAAAGTTGTTTCCAGTTATTCCTCCAACTCTTTTATCATGTTTATATGTGTTTAAAGACCATTCACAAAAATAAAAAAAATCTTGGGATGGAATACAATCATCCTCAATTATTATTCCCTGTTTAACTTTAGAGAAAAACCAGTCTAAACCTTTGGATACACCTAATTTACATCCATAATTTTTATTTAAGAAATTTTTATACAGGTTGCATTTCCAATTTATGTTATTTATCGATCTATTAACTTCTTTACATTTATTTACATCTTCTTTGTGTTTCTTGGCTCCATCGAATGATACATAAATATTTTGTGCATTTAATTTACGTAATATTTCTAAAAGTTTGTTTATGTATTTTGACCTATTATAAACTAATATTAATATTGGTGTTTTAAACATTCTTTTTTAAATAATCAGTCAATTTTAAAGCAACAGCAAGTGAAGTAAAAGTTATATTGGCATAACTAGACCTTTTAAATAAGCAACTGCCTATAACGTATAAATTTTTAGTTCCCCAAACACAATACCTTTTATTAACTACACCGTTGTTTTTATTATTTGAAATCACCATCCCACCTGATGGATGATTTGTATCTCTAATAACATTTTTAAATTTACTGTAATTAATATTATCTAAAATTTTTGTGTTTAATTTTGCAATTTTTTCGTTTTCTAAATAAGCTTTGGTATTTAATGCAAACAATTTTATAAAATCTAATTCATTACCACTTACTTTCCAATTAACTGAGAAATTATTATTTAATTTATCAAATTTGATACAACTACTTTTTTCAGCAATTTGTTCTGATTGAATATAAAAATGTATACCTTTATCATAAAATGGTTTAATTTTTTTTTCAAAATAATATCGAAATAAAATCTCAAAAACTTTATAATTTAATTTTATGGCTGACTTTATAATTTTTATTAAATATGATATTTTTTTTTCATTAAAAAAATTAATAAAACTTTTCTTTAATTCAATAAGACTGTCCTCATGTTTAGAATAAAATTTAAATTCACCACTAGCTGAAAGAGAAATTTTTGAATTTTTTAATTTATAAAGTAGCTTTGGTTGATATTTTGATTTCTTATAAATTCCATTATAAAACATTTTACTAAATCTATTCTTATCTATGGGATGTACATTTCCAACATGAATTCCAAGATGATCGTGAAAATAAGAACCTACATTATTAGACTTAATAATTTTATTATTTTTGAGAAAAAATTTAATGGTTTCAACTGTACCGCAGGTAAAAATATATTTTTTTGCTTTTATTAAATATTTTTTTTTGTTTGAGATATACTCAATACTTGTGATATTTTTGTTCTTAATGAATATTTTTTCAGCATTAGCATTAATTATGAAATCTGATGGATTATTTATAATATAATTATTAAAAAATTTAGAAAAATTTGGTTGTTTTAACCAACTGGTATGAAAATATTTAATGCCGTATTTACTTGGTATATGGATGTTATAATCTTTTAAAAATTGACTTATTCTATTTTTTTTTACATCTAGTAATTTATATAACCTTTTATAAAGTTTTTTTGTTTCATTTTTTTTAAATCCTAAATCTGTCTCATATTTTTCAAGTTCTGATTTTGTAAATTCTGCAAGCTGGCCGCCCCATAGAGAACTATTTCCACCAAGACCAAAAGCTCTCTTGGTAAAAGTTCCTTTGTGGTATATTCCCTTATTTATTAGATCTTTGCTTTTACTAATCTTTGCTTTTACACCACCCCTATCAAGTACTTTTATTTTTTTGTATTTATTCTTTAGTTGGGAGTAAATAAACAATCCTAAAGTACCACCTCCAACTATCAATATATCTGTCTCAATAATTTTTTTTTTCATTTTTAAACTAATAATTTTTCTTTATTTCATAAATTAAATTTTCTACATAATCGCCTGTCAATTTACTATGAGTAGGTAATATTAAAATTTTGTCACACAAATTTTTAATATTTGAGGTCTTTCCATTAATTGAAGAATATTTGCTTATTAAACTACAATTTGGGTACATCTGAGATCCAATATTTACGTTTTTTTTGAGCAATTTATTTTTTAGTTCTTTTTTGTGTTTAAAGTCTTTACATATGATCATAAAACTAAAATTATCACTCGTATTAATTAAGTTTTTTATATTATACAAAGCTCCAGCCGTTATGTCTTGTAAGCTTTGGTAATATTGATATGCTATTTTTTGTCTATTTTTTCTTTCCTCAGGATACTCTCCTATTTTTCTATATAACTCATTTACGCCATAAGATGGCAAAAGTGAAAAATACGTTTTATCTATAAAAATTTTTTTGGTTTTCAATTTTTTATCAATTAAATCAATTTCATCATTTTTAAATATACTCCTAAGTTTCAAATAATTAATTGTAAAAGAATTATAAATATATTTATTTGTAAGGAAATTATATACGAGAGTTCTGGTTATTTGATTTTTGTAGTTTCGAAATTTTAAGGACTTCCAATTTTTAGTTAACTCTTTTATATGAGTCATATTTTCACTTTTTATTGTCAAAGCTCCCCCAAAGAAAAAGTTTATTAATTTGAAACTAGAAAAACTATACAAACTATAATTTGATAACGAATTAATATTAGTATTTTCTACTTTACCAGAAAATGAAATTGCGCTGTCCTCAATTAAATCAATATCATTGTTTTCGCATAACTTGGATATTTCTGAGTAATTTATTTGATTAATATTATAATGAGTAATTATAAGTGCAGAAGGTTTTAACTTTATACAATCCTTTACATAATTTATATCAAAAAAAGTTGACTCACTTAGAAAATCTACAAAATGAGGTATTCCACCAGCGCTTATAACTAATTCAATAACTTCTGGAATAGTAAAGGGTGACATTAATATTAATTTACTTTTTTTTTCTTTTATTGAATTTTTAACTGCTAGATAAATTGCTGTTCTCGCTCTACCAAGTAATAAAATTTTCTTATCCGAAACTTCTGTTAAATTTACAATTTCTTGTTTTAATTTTTCTTCAAAATTAAATTTATTATCAATTAGTAAATCCTTTATAATTTTTGTATAATTAATTTTATTGATAATTATATTTGGAATTGCCATAACTTAATTTAAGTGTTTTTTTAAATTTAATTTATATGTTAGATAAAGATAAATATAAATACTTCGCAGAAAAAAACGAGGATATCCCTATTTTTAGCAGACCCTGGTGGTTAGATGCGGTATGTGATGAAGGACATTGGGATGTGATTTTGTATGAAAAAAATAATAGCATATGTAGTTCATTTCCTTTTTTTATAAAAAAAAAAAATATATTTAAATTAAGTTTATTGCCAAGACTTACTCAAAAGCTTGGGCCATATTTTGTCGAAAATGAATATTTAAATGATCAAAAAATTTATTCTTATTTTTCACAAGAGCTTCCGTATACAAATTATTTTGATCAAAACTGTCATCATATAATAAATAATCCTAATCTTTTTATTAGTGAAGGATTTTTAGTTAATAATATGAGAACTTGTATTATTGAAAATATTAAAGATACCACAAAAATAAAAAAAAATTTTAGCAAGAATAGAAAATATGACTTAAATAAAGCAGAAGAAAATAAATTGAAAATTGATTATGAGGTAAGTCCAAATTTATTTTATGAGGAGCATACAAATAATTTAAGAAAAAGAGGTTTAAAAATAAATTACAGTAAAAAATTTATTAATAAATTATACGAAGCAAGTTTACAAAATAAATCTGGAAAAATTTTAGGTGTTTATGATAATTTGAAAAAATATCATGCTTTATGCTTTGTTGTTTGGGACAGAAATTACGCGTACTTGATTGGATTAACAACTAATTCAAATTCTTTAAAGCTTGGAGCATCAACTTATCTTATTTATAAAGCCATTTACGCAATGATTGATAAGACAAAAAACTTTGATTTTGAAGGTAGTATGGATGAAAACATCTATAAATTTTATAGTTCATTTGGAACAAAAACCAAAAATTATTTTAAAATTAAAAAATTCAATCCAAATTTTTTTAGATATTTATTTAAATAGAAAAATCTTTATTGCAAATATTTTTTAATTATTTTTTCAGACCAATTATGTTTAAAATCAATTGATTTGTCATCAACAAATACGTCATACCTTGGTTTACCTAAAATAAGTTCATTAAAATTTAATTTCCATCTTTTTAGTTGATTATAAGTTTTTTTATAACCCAATTTATTAGTTTTTTTGACATCTGAATTTGTTCTACCCATATATCTTGATGTATATATTTTAATAATATGTCCCTTTTTGTACAATTCATTAATTGTTTTAATGTTTTTTTTTATTGGTAAAGATTTTGAATACTCACTTTTATTTGTTTTACAAATTGTGTTGTCAATGTCGAAACAAAAAATTATTTTTTTCATTCTATTAACATTTTATTTTAATCAAACTGTCCATAATATTTATTTTTTCCGTTTTTTCGTAAAAAATGAAAATTTCTCAATGATTTTGAAATTTTAGGTTTTTTAATCATCATTTTAGTTTTAAAGTACAACTTACAAATATACTCAATAGCCATAAGATTATCTAAAGCTTCTTTTTCATTTTTTCCCCATGCAAAAACACCATGATCCCTTAAAAGTATACCTGGTAAATATTGTCTTTTTCTTTTAAGTTTTTTTATTATGCTTTTTGCAATTTGATACTCATAATTTTTTTTGTCTACTTTATTAATTCTGTCAGAAATTGGTATAGAGCCACTAAAATAATCAGCATGTGTTGTGCCAAAACATTCTGGTTCTATATTCGCTTGGGACAGAATAGTAGAAAATTCAGAATGAGTATGAATAATGCAATTAATATTTTTAAGATACTTATAAAGCTCAATATGTATAACAGTATCAACGCTGGGTTTTAATTTTAAATATTTTTTTGGTTTAAAGTTGTTAATTTTGACTTCAACAATATTTGAAAATTTACAACTTTCTACATCTATACCAGAAGCCTTGATGTAAATTCTACCTTTTAATCTATCTATTATACTAGCATTACCAAAATTTAATACACTTAATTCTTTTTCATAAATTTTTTTATTTATTTGATAAGTTTTAAATTTTAAATTTTTATGGTTAGTCACTAACTTCTTCCGACTTTAAAGTTATAGTTTTTACCATCGTGTACTATTATAGAATCGTCATCAGAATCTCTATTAGAGATCTCAACTATTTTAGTGTCTTTCCGAGCCATTCTCATATGTATTGTACCTGGTTTCATTAAGAAAGTGTAATTTTCTTTTAACTTAACTATGCTATTAAAACCTCTAGAATATCTCAGTCCAAGATCTAATTCCCCATAATCTATAAAATAGTTTTCTTTTTTATTTATATGGAATTCCATACTACTCTGCTTATTTCTATTCATATATATAATCTTAATTGCACCATCCTTCTTATTGACTAAATCAATAATGGTTCCCCAATACTTCTTTTTTATTTTATAAGATTTTAAAAATACCTTTGATTTTATTGAATTATTATAAGATGAAATTTTTAGTTTCTTTAATTTTCTAA
>MDTB01193776.1_pt1 | contig 19249 bp, 18 predicted proteins | sample 811161 | NCBI WGS metagenome assembly MDTB01 (sample SAMN05326650, study PRJNA326480) | marine metagenome | isolation source: seawater | place: Mediterranean Sea | collected 2009
TCGTGTCTGGCTGGATGACCGAGCGTTTTGTGCTTGGCTTTCGCAGGTTTGGATTACCAGTCCACGTGTGCGCAGCTTAGCATACCTCGCTAGATAGGATGCAATATCAGCAGCGTTCGGTGGAGCATTAATCCGTTAGCAGTCGTTCGGTCCGACAAAATTATACTTTTTGAGGTAGCCGCGAAATTGGTGATACGAAAGGCTCAACAACTTGGCTGCTTGTCTCTGGTTATGCTTGGCTGTTTGCAACGCTTGTTCGATCAACGCTTTCTCGTGTTCTGCGATTTCTGCCTTTAGCTCAATCGGGAATGCGGCTTGCTCGCAAGGCGCTTTCGGGTGGCTGCTTTTAACCGCTGACTCTGAGGCTGCGTCGGCTGTAATTTTAGCTGCCGCCTCGACTGCAGGCTGGGTGGTCAGAGGCTGGAACGGTGAGCTAAACGGATCGAACAATATCGAATCGATCGGAGCGTCGGGGTCGCTCTTGTAAACCGCTCGTTCTACAACATTCTTCAGTTCTCGAATGTTGCCGGGCCATGTGTGCTCCATCATTGCCGACATGGCTTCTGCGGAGAACCCGGCAAAAAAATCGCGTTCTAATTCCTGTGTCATCGAAAGCGCGAAGTACCCTGCAAGAAGGGGGATATCTGCGGTTCTATAGCGCAGCGGCGGCAGGGTGAGCACATCAAAAGCTAGGCGGTCCAATAAATCTGCGCGAAACCGACCGGTCTGTGCTAAGACCGGTAAATTTTCATTTGTAGCAGCGATTAAACGCACGTCGCATAGTAAGGTTTTACTGCCGCCAACGCGTTCAAACTCCCCATACTCTATAACACGTAGTAACTTTTCTTGAACCAACGAGGACGTCGTTGCTAGTTCGTCCAAGAATAGAGTGCCGCCGTGAGCGCGCTCAAAGCGTCCGTAATGGACTTTGCTGGCTCCGGTAAAAGCGCCGGCTTCATGCCCGAATAGCTCGTTTTCGAGTAATGATTCATTGATGGCAGCACAGTTTAGCTTAACGAGGGGTGCCTCCCATCGATTTGAAAGGTAGTGCAGGCGAGAAGCAATGCCCTCCTTACCCGTACCTCGCTCACCAACAATCAGTACCGGCTTATCGAGAGGCGCAGCTAAAGACGCCGCTTCTAGCAGTTTTAAAAACTCGGGTGCTTCCCCGATGAGTCGTTCGCGATCTTGCCTCATGACTTGACCAATAGTTGGTTAAAACAACTATATCTTCGAATTTGGGTTGTGTCTCGTTTCTAAAATCATAATTGAAACAGAAGGTTAGAAATTCTAAAAACTTGGCACAGAATGTGTAATCAGCATATTGGGAAACAAAAGTGACCGATGAGAATGCCGGATAAAGACAGCGAGATGCCAACGGGGTCTAGCTAGACGTATCCGCCAGTACAACTGCAACTGAGAAGCTGCAAAAACGAGGGTAAACCGGCTAATTCGGACTAAATCGTATATCAACTGATCGGAGCGTAGCCTTTCTGGGTGTGTGAAGTAAGTTGAATCGGTACACCAAGTTTAGCTTGGACTGTACTCGCATCGATCTAAGTCGCACCGTTTTATCTAATATGGAGGCTAGGGCAACATGAGCATTTTTTCGCGAATGACGGACATCATTAATTCCAACATCAACGCGCTTCTGGATAAGGCTGAGGATCCAGAAAAAATGGTACGCCTAATTATTCAGGAAATGGAAGAGGCACTGGTTGAAGTGCGGACCACATCTGCTCGTGCGATCGCAGATCGCAAGGAGCTTCAGCGAAAACATGACTGGCAGCGCAATGAGTCGGATGAATGGCAGCGCAAAGCTGAAGTCGCGGTGCGTAAAGGTCGTGACGATCTTGCTAAAGGCGCACTGCTCGAAAGCCAGAAAGCTCATGATGCGGTGCTGGCGTTAGTGACCGAACTGCAGGCGCTGGAAGAAACTTTGGTCAAGCTTAACGAGGATGTCGGGGCGCTACAGATCAAGATTAAGGATGCGAAGGCGCGTCAAAACGCGATTGTGGTGCGCAGTCAGGCGGCACAAACCCGGCTGGGTGTGCGGCGGACCTTAAGTGACCATAATATTGACGATGCCATGAATCGATTCGCACTATATGAGCGCAAGATGGATGAGCTTGAAGGTCAGATTGAATCATACGATCTAGGGCAAAAAACGCTCTCAGAAGAAATTGATCAATTGGAAACCGGCGATGAAATCGACGACATGTTGGTGAAGCTCAAGCAGCAAATGCTAGATACCGAAAAGCCTTCGGAGACAAAGCAGCGGGCTGACGATAAGAGGTCGCTAGAGTCAGACGACAACGGTTAGGATGCACTGTATAAAATAGGCCTGTTCGTTATAGGCTATGGCTGATCTAAATTCGGGCGACCTGGTTTGACAGGTTAATAAGAGTGCCGGATCGCTGCGAAGCTGAGCCACCGCTTGGTCAGATCGCAAAGCTGCATAAAGGAAGCGTCGATAAAGGAACGGTAATGGATGGAATCGTAGTCGCATTTTTCGTACCCGCGGTAATTTTTATGGTGTTAGTCGCGCCCGCATGGGTTTGGCAGCACTATCGTAGCAAGCAACGCGCGCTTGAAGGGCTTGCCGAGCAAGAGCGAGATGAGCTTGAAACATTGGTTTCGCAAGCTGAGGAAATGCAGGAGCGCATCGCGACGTTGGAGTCCATCCTTGACGCGAAGTCGCCCACCTGGCGCCACAATGCATCTTAAAACAGCTTGCATAGCTAACCCACCGAGCAGATTCAACAGATAGGGTTACCGAAGTAATCCCAGGTTAAGGACGAGATGACGATACGGGATGACGAACAATCAGACGATCGACGTAACAAACGACGTCGCCGTTTCAATGATAACGCTGATACAGGCCGGTCCGATAAGGAATCCGTGCAGCCTGACACCGGCGAAAATGGCGATAGTGACCGTTTGAGCAGCGCTATCAACCAATTGGAAGAGAGCGTTCGCGAACTCGCCGCCGCCGGACAGGAGCAAACCATTCGACGCGCGACGGCAATATTGAATAAGAGCCGCCGGCGAACCGGACCAGCTGATTTTAGCAAGAGCCAGGAAGATGATCGCAGCAAGGGATCGCGGCGTTCACGACACAGACGCTATAGATCAAACGCTCGACTTGCTAGAAAACGCCATAGAGAGACACGCCAGGCGTATCCGGAAGCACTTTATTTGGACCCCAGAGACGCTCGTATTGCCGGTGTGTGTGCTGGCTTCGCGCGTTACTTTAACGTTGAAACCTGGATGGTTCGTCTGGCCGCGTTGGGAGGATTATTGTTTATTCCCAGCGTCGTTTTTCCGGCCTATTGGGTCGCGTATTTTGTTATGGATAAGATCGATCGCAGAGGCGCCTATAAATCAGGTTGGCTTACTCGCCGACGGGAAAGGCAGGAACGACGTCTACAGCGAGACCAGTTTGCAACGGCTGAAGAGATTAATGCGACGGACTCAGGCAATTCCGGCTATACAGAGTCTGCGGCAGATTCAGAGTGGACGAGTCGCAGCGACTCAGTCGAGATGCGTCGTGCTTCCGCCAGCTCCCAGCTGCGATATTGTCGTAGGCAAATAGCGGATGCTGAGAAAAAATTGCGCGACATGGAGTCCTATGTTGCCTCGAATCGCTTCGAGTTGGATAACGAGCTAGCTAAAATCTAGGAGGTTGAATGGACGTGTTTACTATGGTGGTTATCATTGTTGCCATTGGTACATCTGCGGGAATAGTTGATCGTTATCTCAAAAATCAGGCTAAGGGCGAGGCACGGCTGTCGGACGACGTAAGTGCCGAATTGGTGGAGTTGAAAAAGCGCGTTGCCGTGCTCGAGGAGATCGTTACCGATTCGAAATTCCAGCTCGATCGTGAACTGAGGTCGATGCAAAGCGATTAGGATGCTACGCGCTTTGACGTAGCCCTAAGCGTCTACTTTTAATTGAAGACGAGAACAATTCGCCGAATGCCATTCTGCCGAAAGTGATTGAGGCAGGCGGTCCTACCCATCACCACTGAATCAAATTTGTCCTAACAAGAGGTCAGGACGGTCAGTGAACACGGCAGCCACCCCCATCTTTTGTAACGCCTGAGCCCGAGCAACCTCATTCACGGTATAAACGCCGCTTGGCATGCCTGCCCGAGTAATCATGTCTACACGTTCATTCGTCACGATACGATCAGCTAGATGGATCGCCGTGGCATTCAGAGAAGACGCTTTAGTGATGACCTCGTCGTTCCACCGGTGAACAAGCAGTGCAACGGGTGTGGTTGTGTCGTATTGGCGAAATGCGCTCAGTTCTCCCCAGCTAAATGACGAGATGATGGCTGCTATGTCCGGAAATTGCAGCAGTGTTTTCGCTACCAAAGCCGCCGTATGCGGGCCTTTGAGTTCTATATTGACGGCCGCCGGTGCATCGCCTTGCGCTATTAGTAACGTTAGCACCTCGTTCAAAGTTGGAATCAATTGGTCTTTCTCGCAGCGAAGCGAACGCAGTCCAGCGAAGTCGAACTCGCTCACTAAGCCATGCCCATCCGTTGTCCGATCAACCTTCTCGTCATGGATCACCGCTAAGCTGTCTTCTTGCCCTTTGTTGGCAACACGATGCACGTCTAGTTCAACCATAGGACAGCCCAGTTCGAATGCGGTACGAAAACTCAACAAGGTGTTTTCCGGGGCCAGTCCAGCAGCGCCGCGATGGCCAACGATCAGACACTTCCGAGCAGCTAATGCGTTGGTATAAGGCGCGAATCGGAGCGGGTTACGGTTTTTGCTGTCATTCATTTGGTTGGCTCGGTCCGATTTGTGACAACGGTATTTTAGCACCACGACAACTTGGCTCTCGTTATTTGGTCTTTAGCCTAGGTCAGCTTGCCTCGCGCGGGCCGCACCGATTAATGCTGAGGCTTGCGAGTTAGGCTGGTAGGATAGCGTGCATGAGTTACGAAGTCTTAGCACGCCGTTTACGCCCGTCTGGTTTCGATGCCCTGGTAGGGCAAAGCCATGTCGTCCGCGCGCTGACGCACGCTTTGGACAACGATCGTCTACATCACGCTTATTTGTTCACCGGCACTCGCGGGGTGGGTAAGACCACCATTGCGCGCATTCTGGCGAAAAGCCTTAATTGTGAGCAGGGTGTCAGTGCGTTGCCATGTGGCGAGTGTTCGATTTGCCTGGAAGTGAAAGAAAACCGCTTTATCGACTTGATAGAAGTCGATGCCGCCTCACGAACTGGCGTGGACGACACCCGCGAGTTGTTGGAAAACGCGCAATACATGCCCACTCGCGGACGCTACAAAGTCTATTTAATCGACGAAGTGCATATGCTCTCGGTCGCTAGTTTTAATGCGTTGTTGAAGACCCTTGAAGAGCCGCCCGGGCACGTAAAATTTCTGTTGGCAACCACAGATCCTCGCAAAGTGCCGGCCACTGTATTGTCCCGCTGTTTACAATTTCAGCTGAAAAATTTGTCTGCGCAGGAAATTCAGGACTATCTGCAAGACATTCTTGAGCAAGAGCAAGTTGTGTTTGAGCCCGAGGCTTTGAGGTTGGTCGCTCAAGCTGCCCGAGGAAGTATGCGCGACGCGCTTAGTCTCACGGATCAGGGCATCTCGTATGGCCAAGGCCAACTGCTCGAGCAGGACATAGTCGGTATGTTGGGACTCGTCGGTCGGGACCAGATCGGTTCGCTTATGCAAGCATTGCATAGTGGCTCCGCCCAGCAACTGATGGCGCTGAGTGACGAATTAGCGGGCAGTAACGTCAGCTACATCGATGTATTAGATGGATTTATCGCCGCTCTACATGAAGCGGCTGTCACTACTGCGCTGGGCACCGGCGAAGCGCTGTTTCCTGCGGATGAACTGCAGCTTTATTACCAGATTGCGCTGACGGGCAGACGAGATATGACGGTGGTGCCGGATCATCGCAGTGGGTTCGAGATGACGCTGTTACGCATGCTGGCCTTTGCCCCAGAGCCAGATAGCGTCGTGGCCCCGCGTGGCGCTAAGCCGTCCCCGTTGCAGGAGGCACCCTCTGCAAAAAAGTCTGAATCGACAGCCGCTTTTGCCGCTACAGGCACAAGCCCAAAAGCCGCCCCAGCGCCGGACAGTACAGGGTTAAGTAAAGGCGAGGGTAGTGCGACATCGGGCCAGCCGCGTGCAGACGGTTCTACTAATGTTACTGAGAGTAGCGCTAAGGGTGACGCAAAGATTGGCCTGACTGCCGTCAATGGGGCTGCAACAGCTGGCGCGCTGCGGCTTGATTCGCACTCCGAACTCGCCGAAGAAGCATTTGCGCCGCTTGATTCCGCTAAGATTACCGTTGGGCCTGGTGATGAGGCGGCTTCTGTCATACGCGGCGATGCGAGCGGGGCTGTTATGACCGAAGCTCAGTCGTCGGCTGATGCAAAGGCGGCCTCGATAGTTGGCGCATCAAACACAATTCACGAGCAATGGTATGAATGGGTTGAAGCGCTTGCCGTTGAAGGTGTTGCTCGTATGCTGGCGGAGCATTCACTTGCTCACACCATCGCCTTACCCACCGTAGCGCTTATTCTGCAAAGCTCACACGACACACTGCTATCGGATGCTCAGCGCACGAATTTGGAACGAGCGCTTGCTGAGGTTGTCGGTGCCGCGGTGAAGTTGACTATTTCGGTGGGCGAGTTGGACAGTGAGACACCGGCCGAACGCAAGGCACGACTTTTTGAAATCGCAACTCAGGAAGCTGAGGCTACATTGCGCAACGACGCGCTAGTGCAGAAGCTAATGACCACCTTTGGCGCAAAATTGGATAATGTCCGCCCAATTCAAGATTGAGTTAGGTCGACGGAATGACCGGCACGCAACTCAGTACCACCAGACTACCCCGTCGACTTTTGGAAGGGTGAAGTGGTAATGACTTGATACACACGTGAAGAGTCGAATAATGAAGAAGTTTAGAAAAACAATCGCAAGCAGCGTGGATCGAGAAGTAAAATATGAAAGATTTCAGCGAAATGATGCAACAAGCGCAAAAGATGCAGGCCCAGTTGGTGGAGGCCCAGGAAGAAATTGCGCGCATGGAAATTGAAGGCGAGAGCGGGGCTGGGATGGTTAAGGTGACTATGAATGGGCGCCACGAAGTGAAACGGGTCAGGCTGACGCCGGAACTGATGAGCGAAGAAACCGCCATTTTAGAGGATCTGATCGCCGCCGCAGTAAACGACTGTGTGCGCCGCCTGGAAAAAGCGCAGCAAGCAAGGATGAGTAGCCTCGGTGCGGGATTACCCGGTGGAATTGATCTCCCGTTCGGCAAGATGTCGTTCTAATGGCATTGATCGATGATTTAGTCAGTGCGCTACAAACCTTGCCTGGGGTAGGGCCCAAAAGTGCGCAGCGGATGGCGCTGTACCTGCTGCAGCGAGACAGAGATGGCGGTAACCATTTAGGTCAGGTTTTGCAGACTGCAATGGCCGAGGTGCGTCAATGTGAGCGGTGCCGCAATTTGACCGAAACGCCGGTGTGTCGTTTGTGTAGCGATCCGCGGCGGGAGACCACAACTCTATGTATTGTCGAATCGCCTGCCGACGTCTTAGCTCTGGAGCAAGCCGGCGGATTTGCTGGCCAGTATTTTGTTTTACATGGTCATCTTTCGCCTATCGATGGCATTGGTCCTAGCGAATTAGGTATGGACGCGCTGCGAAAACGGGTAAGCGATTTGTTTTTACAAGAAATCATTCTGGCCACGAACCCGACGGTAGAAGGCGAAGCAACAGCGCATTACATAAGCGCTATGTTTAGCGAAGCAGTTGGCGGTGAGCAACCTGTGCGGATCAGCCGGATAGCGCACGGCGTGCCGCTTGGTAGCGAGATCGAATTTACCGACGGCGGGACGCTGTCTCACGCATTACAAGGCAGACGGGTATTGCATGCAGTGGATTGAAGATTCCCGAGGACTCGAGAGAGTCTGCGCAACGTTTGATGATGAGATTGGCCTGGATACAGAGTTTATTCGTACCGATACCTTTTATCCTGTGCCGGGGCTGTACCAGATCGCTACGGCCGAAACGTTCTTTCTCCTGGATCCGCTCACAATCGATAACTGGCAGCCTTTTATAGAGTATCTTGCAGACCCCAAGCATACGTTGGTCATGCATGCCTGCCAGGAAGATCTCGAACTGTTGTTCCACCATCTCGGGACGCGTCCCGCTAATGTCTTCGATACGCAAGTTGCGCAAGCCTTTGTGAGTGTTGACTACAGTCTGAGTTACGCGAATTTGGTGGCGCAGCGATTGGGCGTGGTCTTGGAGAAGCAGGCGACTCGCTCAAATTGGCTGCAACGGCCGCTTACTGAGCGACAACTGGCTTACGCCGTTGATGATGTCCGTTATCTGCTAGCCCTAGCACGACAGCTTAACGACGATCTGAGAGATACGCAGCGGTTGGCTTGGTTCCGGCAGGAAATGCGTCAGCGCGGCCATTATGTCGAAGGTGATCCGGCCCTCTATTACAAGAGCGTTAAAAAGGCCTGGAGTTTGATGCCTGGTGAACTCGCGGTGTTGCAGCACTTATGCGCGTGGCGAGAAGCAGTTGCACGCAGCGAGGATGTGCCACGCGGGCGAGTGATCAAAGACGCGCATCTATTCGAGTTTGCGAAACAGCCTGATCTGACTGCAGCAACGCTGCAAACCATGCTGCCACCCAGCGCGACTCGACGCTACGGTGATGCGCTGCTGACGCATCACCGGGAAGGGTTGTTGCGGCCGCAGATGTCGCGGCTCGATCCACCGCTGAGTGCGGTGGAGAATGCGCGAGTCAAAGCACTCCGCAGTGTCGCCTCAAGTTTAGCCGATGACCTTGGGTTAGCGCCGGAGTTACTGGCACGCAAGCGAGATGTGGAAGCTTGCGTTAGGCATTATGCCAAAACAGCTGAGCTCACCCCGCTTTATGATGGTTGGCGTGGCCAACTCTTAGGCGACCAGTTCAAAGAACAATTCACCCAGAACGGGGCCGCCTAATGCTTTGCAATGCAGACGGACGAACTAATAACCGGTGATAACCGCATAGCAATCGGAAACACTAAGTATGACCGAACCAAACGCCGTAACAGTCAATATATTTCGCAGCAGCAAACGTAGCGAGACCTACCTCTTCCTGCCGGAAAATGCCGAGTTCAATGACTTACCGGAAGCATTGCGAAAGACCTTCGGGCGACCCATCGCAGCCATGTCGCTAGCGCTAACACCGAATCGCAAATTAGCTCGAGCAGAAGCACCCAAAGTATTGGCAGCACTGGCAGCGCAAGGGTTTTATCTGCAGGTACCGCCGCCCACGGAACACTCTGATATTCCGAAGCTACCTGAAGAGCTACTGCAATGACCCGTTTCTGGGAAACCAAAATCCTGGATGAGATGAATCAGCAGGAATGGGAGAGTTTGTGTGATGGATGCGCCCGCTGTTGCATGGTCAAACTGCAGGATGAGGACACCGAGATTGTGCACTACACGGCCTTGGTCTGTGATTTGCTGGATCAATCAAGTTGTCGATGCACTCGTTATCCTGAGCGTCATCAACTGGTACCGAACTGTGTGATCATGAACCCAGAACGTGCCCGCTCATTTGATTGGCTGCCGACGACATGTGCCTATCGAACGCTGGCTGAAGGGCGCCCCCTAGCCTGGTGGCATCCGTTGGTTAGCGGCTCGGACGAAACCGTGCACGAAGCGGGGATATCCGTCCGTGGCAAGGTCATTGCAGAGTCAGAAGTGCATGAGGATGAAGCGCAGGAAATGTTAATTGACTGGGTACAGATTTAAGCCAGGCTATGGATAAGATTCATAGATCAATACTGGACCTGCGGGTTCTTCCTCGAGAAATCCGGTTGTTAAAAAAGAACCATCGAGAAAGGTGTCTATTGTGACGGATTTGTCAGCTTATTCGCTTGCCTGGTGGATTATTGTAGCTTGTGTTTTGCTTGCAGTGATGAGCCTGACTTTCGTGTGGCCGCGACATCGTGACCAACCCAAATCGCGGCTAGACCAATGGTTCAAATCGTTCTTCATCTATTTCGCGGTCTTGAGTCTAACCGTGCCCGCACCTGTGCCTAATGTCGCTGACCATTATGCGCCAGCTTTGGTGGTTTGGGTCTTCGAGGAGTTTTTTCAAACGGTTGGCGCACCTGAGCAAAGCCAAGTTTTGCTGCTCGGGGGCTTGCTGGGGGCAATGTTCCTGGCGGTAGTGCGCGTATGTTTCTGGCGGGCGCGGCCCGTATCGGAAGGGCAATAGGCGTTGGTTGCGCGGCCCCCCATCGCTACATTAAAGTAAGTGGCTGGGCGTAGCTGCAAAAACGGTTTAAGTGTCGTCAAGCGTGCACCCGGTTCTGCGAGCTATGTTACTCGTAAGATCCATCTAAGCGTGCAGTAAATCGTCCGATGGCCGGATTTAATGACGGGGTTGAAGCGCGTCGCTAACCGTCCGCTACGGCAGTATCGAGCACTTAGTTAAGCACGGAGCTAAGTCGAGCGCGGAGACGCGAAGCAAAGTAACACGCGTCAAGCGTACATACACGAACGAGAGAGAGTCGCTGAATGATTTTTGATAGTACTGATTCCTATATCTCAACCGACGAACTGAGCATGGCAGTTGACGCCGCGGTTCGCCTGGAAAAGCCGCTGCTAATTAAAGGTGAACCAGGCACGGGTAAGACCATGCTGGCCATCGAAGTTGCGAAAGCTCTCAATATGCCGCTGTTAGAATGGCATATTAAATCGACAACCAAAGCGATCAACGGCCTGTACGAGTACGATGCAGTATCGCGCTTGCGCGACTCTCAGTTGGGTGACGAACGAGTCAAAGACATTCGGAACTACATTAAGAAAGGTAAGCTCTGGGAAGCGTTTGAAGCTGAAGAGCGAGTGGTTTTGCTGATCGACGAAATCGATAAGGCAGACATCGAATTCCCGAATGACTTGTTGCAAGAAATCGATCGCATGGAATTCTTTGTTTACGAGCTGGGTGAAACCATCAAGGCGAAGCAGCGCCCCATTGTCATCATTACCTCGAACAACGAAAAAGAATTGCCTGACGCATTTCTACGTCGCTGCTTCTTCCACTTTATTAACTTCCCGGACCGAGAAACCATGCAGCAAATCGTTGATGTGCATTTCCCAAGCGTGAAGCAGGAGATGGTTAAAGAAGCGATGGAGATTTTTTTCGATGTTCGCAAGGTGCCTGGTCTTAAGAAAAAACCGTCTACTTCCGAGCTGATCGATTGGTTAAAGCTACTCATGGCGGACGATATACCGGACGAAATTTTGACCAACAGAGATGCGAGCAAAGCGATACCGCCACTTTACGGGGCACTGGTTAAGAACGAGCAGGACGTGCATTTGTTAGAACGTCTCGCCTTTATGAATCGTCGTGATAGTCGAGGTTAACGTATGTTAATTAATTTCTTCCTTACCCTTAGGAAGTATAAGCTACCCGTTACCATTCGGGAGCTTATGGATCTGCTGGCTGGCCTGCAAAATCATCTGGTTTATGCCAACGTAGATGACTTTTATCTGCTAAGCCGAACGGCGCTGGTGAAGGACGAAAAGAATTACGACAAGTTTGATCGTGCTTTTAGCGCCTATTTTAAAGGCCTAGACGATCTACAAGGGCTGTTAGAGAGTTTGATCCCGGATGAATGGCTACGCCATGAATTCGAAAAGTCGTTGAGCGCTGAAGATCTTAAACAGATTGAGTCGCTTGGTGGCTTGGAAAAACTTATTGAAGCGTTCAAAAAGGCCAAAGAAGAAGCGGAAGCTCAGGAAGCTAAAGAAGGCCAGGAAGGCAAGGATGGAGACGTAGGTAATCAGGACCGTGAAGGCAAAGATGGCCCGGGGGGGCAAGGTAAGGGCAAGAAGAAAAAAGCTCGCAAGGTCTGGGATGAGCGGCAATACAAAAATCTAGATGACTCTGTCGAGCTCGGTACTCGAAATATAAAGCTGGCTTTGCGCCGCTTACGCAAGTTTGCGCGCACCGGCGTTGACGACGAGTTGGATATCCACGACACGATTCGTTCTACCGCTCATAACGGCGGTATGTTGGACATAAAAATGCGCCCAGAGCGCCGCAACACAGTTAAAGTCTTGTTGTTCCTTGATATAGGCGGATCGATGGATGCGCACGTGAAGATTTGTGAGGAACTGTTTTCCGCGTCGCGCACCGAATTCAAGCATCTAGAAAGTTTCTACTTTCACAATTTCATTTATGAATCGGTATGGAAGGATAATCGTCGTCGTATGAGCGAACGCCTGCCAACGCTGGAAATACTGAATAAGTATTCGCAGGACTATAAGGTGGTCTTCGTCGGAGACGCGACCATGGCCCCTTACGAGATTACGCATGCAGGTGGCAGCGTCGAGCACTGGAATGAAGAGCCAGGTTCGGCGTGGATGGATCGGTTCCGCACCATTTACGATAAAGTTATCTGGCTTAATCCGACGCCGCAGGAAACCTGGGAGTATTCGTCCTCGGTCATGATGACTCAGGAGTTGGTTGGCGGAAGCATGTATCCGCTGACTATCAAAGGTCTGGAAGAAGGAATGGGCGAGCTTTCTAAGTAGCCGCCAGTTAGAAGCCCGGCTTTACTAGGGCCGCTAGCGAGCGTCGTCAAATTTCTTACCGTTGCCCAGCTTTTTGTAGCATAAAACGATGCCGGCTCGTGCACAGCGGCAGCGGCGAGGCGGTGTGTTACCACTACAATGCAAACGGTCTAGCGCCGTGTCGCGATCGCGACGGCTAACCTCCAGCAGATCACTCAACCATTTAATTACCGCCCGATACAATGCGATGAAGGGTTCAAGTTCAGCAATAAAGCCAACTCTCGAACCTTCGAGCGTAATGCGACGCGATCTTTATCGCTTGCGACGGCGCACCGATCACCCCAAATTCGCTGAAGAATACGCTGCCTCAAGCCGGCAGCGCGAGCAACGCCAGCAAGCAGCTGACCGTCTCAACGGCTCACTTACCGCCGGGTTACCCGTTAGCGAAGTTGGCGATGACCTGGTTGCTGCGGTTCGTGCTAATCCAGTGGTCATTGTTGCGGGTGAAACTGGTTCAGGTAAGACCACTCAGCTCCCCAAAGTATGTCTAAAAGCTGGGCTCGGCGTCGGCGGGATGATAGGTCATACCCAACCTCGTCGAATCGCGGCCCGTTCGGTTGCCCAGCGCATCGCAGAAGAGGTCGGCTCGGAAATCGGCCAACAAGTTGGTTATGCGATCCGGTTCAGTGATCAGACTGCCGAGAACACTTTGGTCAAAGTAATGACGGATGGGCTGTTGTTAACGGAAATCCGGCATGATCCCTACTTAAACGCCTACGACGCGATTATTGTCGACGAAGCTCACGAGCGCAGCCTGAACGTAGATTTCCTTATGGGTTATCTCAAACAATTGTTGGCAAAACGCAGTGATCTGAAGGTCATTATTACCAGTGCGACCATCGATGTGGACCGGTTTGCCGAGTATTTCTCCGGTGCGCCCGTTATCAAGGTCGGCGGTCGAACTTTCCCAGTCGAGGTGCATTATCAACCGGCAGAAGAAGACTCTTTGTCGGTAATGGCCTCCACTATCCGCGAGATTGATGCGACACCGTTAACGGCAGCGCGGGATATATTGGTCTTTTTCTCCGGCGAGCGAGAAATCTTTGAGGCGAATCACTATTTGCGCAGAGAATTCGCTGAGCGATTCGAAGTACTGCCGCTATATGCGCGCCTATCCGCGAACGATCAACGTCGCGTGTTCGAGCCATCGAGCCGCCGCCGTCGCATCGTGTTAGCCACCAATGTCGCGGAAACATCGCTCACCGTGCCAAACATTGGTTTTGTCATTGATCCGGGATTCGCCCGTATTAGTCGTTACAGCTATCGTTCCAAGTTGCAGCGTCTCCCAATCGAGCCGATAAGCCAAGCCAGCGCTGATCAGCGCAAAGGTCGTTGTGGCCGGATTGCGCCTGGTGTTTGTTACCGGCTTTATTCGGAAACCGATTTCTTGAGTCGGCCTGCCTATACAGACGCTGAGATTCGCAGAGTTAATCTGGCTTCGGTGGTTTTGCAGATGCAGGCGTTTCGTTTGGGTGATATTAACCGCTTTCCGTTTATCGACCCACCAGAGCCCCGCGCCATACGAGATGCCTTCCGGTTATTGGATGAGTTAGCTGCTCTGCGAGGCGGCAAGCTCACCAAGATTGGTCAGCAAATGGCGCGACTTCCGGTCGATCCGCGCCTCGCTCGGATGCTCATCACTTCGGCTGATTTAGGTTGTTTGAACGAGCTGTTGATTATTGTTTCCGGCCTCGCAGTACAGGATCCGCGGGAACGACCCAGCGAAAAAACCGCTGCGGCGGATACAGCGCACGAGCGGTTTCTTGATGAACGCTCAGATTTCCTCTCGCTGCTTAACCTATGGAAGTGGATTGAAGAGCAGCGCGAGGAGCTAACACGAAATCGGTGGCAGCGGCTGCTGAGCAAGCAATTTGTTAGTCCGCAAAGAGTCCGCGAATGGCGCGAGTTGCACAGACAATTACGGCTCTCTTGTCGTGATCTCGGTTTGCGGGAAAATCAGGAAGCCGGTTCCTACGAGCGTATTCACGAAAGTATTTTGAGCGGGTCTCTCAGCCAGATTGCTTGGCATGAAGAACATGGCAATTATTTGGGCGCGCGCAATTTACGTCTCAATATTTTTCCAGGATCTGGTCTCGCGAAGAAAAAACCGAAATGGATGGTGGCTGCGGAAGTGGTGGAGACCCGCCGGGTGTTTGCACGCTGCGTTGCACAGGTCGAAGCGAGTTGGATCGAACGGCAGGCGCAGCATCTGTTAAAGCATCGATTTAGCGAACCTGTATGGAGTGCAAAGCGCGGTGAAGTAATAGCTTATGAAACCATCACGCTCTATGGCTTGGTATTGGCGGATCGCCGCCCGGTAGCTTATAGCCGTATCGACCCAAAACACTGTCGCGACCTGTTTATCCGCGATGGTTTGATTGCGGGTGCTACGCCTTATTTACCTGACTTTTTGCAGCATAACCTTGAGGCGGTGCGGCGAGTTCAAGACATGGAGGCAAAAGGGCGACGGCGTGATTTGTTGGTGAGCGACGATCATATATACCAGTTCTATGCCGACCGACTGCCGGCGGAGTTGTGCCGTTCTACCGATTTACGTAAGTGGTTGCGACGCGCCTCAGCGGCCGCAAAAAACTCGCTCTGGATGCGTGAGGAGGAATTACTTAAGACAGCGTCGATCGCATTAACCCAAACCGATTTCCCGAATGAGATCCAACTGCAAGGTGTGGCACTCGAGCTGAAGTACCGATTTGCGCCGGGAGAAAAAGATGATGGGATAACCGCATTAGTGCCTGTCGGTTTGTTGAGTGGGATTAGCGGCGAAGCGCTGCAGTGGTCCGTGCCAGGTTTATTTCCGGCCGTAATCGAACAGTGGCTCCGCTCGTTGCCAAAGACCAAGCGTCGCACGCTCGCACCACTCGCCGATAAGGTAGACGAGATTTGTACAGTATTAACCAAGCCGGGGACTTATAGGCAAGGCCGTTTGCTAGCCGCAATGGGGCAGCTTCTGAGTGACCGTTTTAATGTTGCCGTGACCGCTTCAGATTGGGATGCTGCTCGTGTTGATGAACATCTGCTGGTGAATGTCCGAGTAATTGATGAGGCGGATAAAGTAATTGGTGAAGGCCGCTGGCTAGATCAGTTGAAACAGCAGTTTGCGCAAACGGCCAATACGAAGAAAACCGCTGACACCAGTTATGAACAACGCGGGCTCAGCACTTTCCCCGAGCTAGAGATAGCAAGCCATATGGTGCTTGGCGAAAGGGCGAATGCGCAAATCGCTTATCCTGGATTTGCCGATAATGGCACCAGTGTCGACCTTAAGTTGTTTGATACACCCAGTTCTCGCGACGCAGCACATCGGCTTGGATTGATCCGTTTGGCACTGCTGCACTTGGGCAAAGCAGCTCAATATTTTCGTAAGGAAATGGCGAAAGAAGTGAAGATGGGGCTGCATTTCGCAGCGCTAGGTAACGCCGATGAATTGCGCGAGCAATTGCTGGGCAACGTGGTCTGGTATTGCTATTTCTCTGGCGAGTCGTTGCCTGCTGACAGTGGTGCTTTCGAAACGGTTATGCAGGCGCGACGCGGCGATCTGGCAGATGTCTTTCAGGAGACGCTGGCGGAGTTTAAGTCTGTGCTGCAATTACGCTTTGATATCGTCAGAGCCATGGACGGATTAGCCGGATCTGCCTATGGCCCGAGTCTCGTTGATGTTCGAGAACAGCTGGAGTTTCTAGTTCCTAAAAATTTCTTGCATCAAACGCCCTGGCGTTTTCTGCCGTTACTGAGCCGTTATTTAGAAGGCTTGCTTTGGCGGCTTACTCAGTTGGTTGGCCATGTGCCGCGTGACCGTCAGTTAATGCAGGTTTTACGGCCGCTCGAAGCCAGGCTTCAGACGCTGGCGAAGTCAGAGTTGTGTGAGCAAGAGGAATGGATGGATCTAAAGTTTTATCTGCAAGAGTTTAGGTTGAAAACTTTTGCGGAAAATGTTGCTAAACGTAAAGTTCAGGGCCGCAATCCAGAACTGCTGAGCTGGAAAGTCTCGCCAAAGCGGGTAGCCGAAAAACTGCGTGAGGTCGAGTTGCGGGTTGGACTGGCGTAGATAAACCATGACGCGTCCGTTGCCATATTGAGCTTTGCTAGCGCAGACTCAGATAGACGGCTTGCTGATGTTTGCGTTTGCTTTGTACATGCTTGTGCAAGAATTCTAACAGGAGTAGTGTTCTCATCACTCGCAGCACCGAAACACCTGGGAAACATTTGAGGCGGTTTGCTTACAATGACTGATCTTTATCAGGACTTATGGCATTGAAACTGTTGGTACTGCAGTCTGCCGAAATGGACTGGGAGGCTTTCGCAGCGGAACTCGCTGTCGCCGTCGCTAGTCTAGATGACGACACCGACTTTCAACTAACCTTCTGCAATGCCTTCCAACAGGTCCGACAAGCACTACCCAGTAATCAGGACTTACATTGCGAAGCCGTTTTTATGGCGGATTCCCTAGAAGTCTGCACCCGTTTACGCAGTGAATTCCCAGATAATCTGATTGTGGCGGTGACAGCGCGTGAGCAAACTACTGACGAGTTGTTGTTGCTTATGCAGCAAGGTGTGGTGGATTGCCTGGCTCCCGGCATGAGCAGCACAGAACTGCGCGAGCGCCTGCATGCGCTTGCTGCCTACCAGCTTAAACATAACGCGACTCGCGTAGCCATCATTGCAGAGCACGCCGAATTGGCAGCAGATCAACGCGCAGGCCAGCGGATTCAGTTTGGACTTTTGCCCGACACGCCCGCGCATTACGGCGAGTACGATTGCGAATATCGAATCGCGCCGTCGTTGTTGTTGAGCGGTGATTTCATCGACTATCTGTGCCTGCGCGATCGATATTTGTTGTTTTATGTCGCTGACGTCTCTGGGCATGGCGCATCATCTGCACTGCTGACGATGTTTTTGTGTAATCTGTCGTGGCGGATGCAGCAGTCATCGGCAGAGCCGCAACTGGGTCCCGGCGAGATTCTGACTTCATTGAACCAATACCTTCTGCAGCAGCAAATCGAAAAACATGTTGCCATGTTTCTGGGGGTTATTGATTTACAAGAACATACCCTGGGATTTAGCGCTGCGGCACAATTTCCGCCCGCGTTTTTGCTGTCTGAAAATAATCAGGCAATCAGTCTTGAGCAAGTAGGCAAACCGTTAGCGCTGTTTGCTGCTGAGCAGTACCAGACTAAATGGATGCCTTTTGCTTCAGGTGATCGCCTGGTGGTCTGCACCGATGGTGTATTAGACGCGCTGCCTGGCAAAGATTTGTTAGCGAAAGAGCGGCGTTTCGTTGAGATCCTAGAAGGCACGCATGCTCAGGATGATACTTGGCAAGCTTTGGTTGGCAGCGCTGAGCTGCAGGACGACGTTAGTATGTTGACTATTCAGAGGCGAGCAGTGGGGACGCTTTCATGAGGTTGGCAAAGAGAAATTTTTTGGCTTCGAATATAACGATAATGTCAGGGAGTTTGTTGTAGTGAAAACGCAAGTGCTTGCTGGAAGCCACCAAGGCATCTATGTCATTCGATTGTCAGGCGATGTGCGCGTTCCAGAAGCGATGGCGTTAGAGCGATTCGCTAAACCCATATTTGCCGATGCGGGCTTTCAAGGGCTGCTTATTGATGCAACGCTGGCGGAGTCCTTGGATAGTACGACGCTGGGTGTGTTAGCGCGCTGCACGTTAGAAGTGCAGCGTTTGTGCGGCGTTTCCGCGACATTGATCTGCCCTAACCAAGGGTTACGCAGATTATTGTTGAATATGGGGTTCGACGAAGTCTTCGAGCTAATAGATGAAGCCTCGCCCCTGGATGTACCGGTTCAGCCGATTCCTGCCGGTATGGCGTCTGACGAGAGAGAAGCGTGCATGAGCGTGCTTGCTGCCCATCGGGTTTTGATGGAACTCAATGCTTCCAATGAAGCCGCCTTTAAAGATTTGGTCGCGGCGCTCGCGGCTGAGGTCAATGACGTCGCATAGCGCGGGATGCAGAGATGCTTTCGCATAGCTCTTCGTTTCGGAAATTTAGTTCTGGCTGATGGTGCGCGTTGCGGTACAACGGATGAGCACCAAACAGGCAACAAAATAGGCGAACGACAGGCAGCAAAAGGGGCCACTTAGTCTATTGGAGATTGCCGGCTCGGCGATTGCCCGCCGCGGGCGGATAACTAATTTTGAGTCATTACAAGCAAGAAGCGCTGTTGAAACCTCTTCGGCAGCGAATGGCTAGCTCCCGATTAGTGCCACATCAGTGGGACATGGTTGGGGTTACTTAGCACCTTGTTTGGCACTTAACTTGGCTTCGATAAAGCGCGTGTGGCTTAGGTACAGTAAGTCGGCCGCGCGGCGAATCGTATGTTCTTCAAATTGATCGGCGTGTCCATCGCTGAATGCAACCTGCCACAGCGCCTTTACCAGATTAAATTTGTCTTGCTCCGTTAACGCATCGTTTAGATGTTGCGTATAGGGGTGCAGCCCTACATTCTCGTCTAGGCGTTCACGTGCGTCGTTCACCAAGTTGACTAGTGCAGCGTGATCGAGTGCATAAAGGCTTTGCAAGCTGGTTTCGATTTGCTCGACTTCCTGGTCGTTAATGGCATGATCTGACCA
>MDTB01146915.1_pt1 | contig 19246 bp, 15 predicted proteins | sample 811161 | NCBI WGS metagenome assembly MDTB01 (sample SAMN05326650, study PRJNA326480) | marine metagenome | isolation source: seawater | place: Mediterranean Sea | collected 2009
CCGAAACTATCGGTCTCGACGAATCCGAACACGGCGAGAATGCCTATAATTTGGACTGATCCTTCAATTGATTTCTTCTCTTGTCTAAACTGTAGATAGCCATACCATAAATTTATGAAACTTATAAAAGCCATTATCAAACCCTTCAAACTGGAGGATGTAAAAGCCGCTCTCGAAGAGATTGGAGTGTCTGGGATGACCGTTATTGAAGCTAAAGGCTACGGTCGTCAAAAAGGGCATACTGAAATATACCGCGGAAGTGAGTACACCATTGACTTCCTTCCCAAAACGGTGATTGAAACAGTCGTTGATGACGATGTCGTTGCCAAGGCAGCCGAAGCGATCGTCAACAGTGCTAAAACGGGAAAAATAGGAGATGGGAAAATCTTTGTTTTACCAGTTGAGTCTGCGATTCGTATTCGAACCGAGGAAAAAGATTCAGAAGCCATTTAATAACAGGACTCTTCTTTTTAAGAGAGATTATAATTAGCTTTATTCAATCGCTTATTGACTCAGTTCAATAAGCGATTTTTTTTTAGCATAGGCTTTTGCAAAACTTAAGAGCCGCAGCAACTGTTTACCCAGCAATTTCCACAGTTGTAATTTCCATGCTTAAAATTTTCATAAACCTGCTAATCTTTCACTTTGCTCATGAATGTTCCTAAATTTCTCAATGAACTCTTAGACGCACGCTCACCCACCGGCTGCGAATATGAAGCCCAAGCCGTAATCGATCGTTGGATGGAGCCGGTTGCCGATAGCTATCGAAAAGATATTATGGGCAATCGCTTCGCTACCATAAATCCCGAAGCGAAGCCCAGTGTTTTATTCGCTGGACACATTGATGAATTGGGCTTGCTCATCAGCTATATCGACGAAAAAGGCTTTCTCTATTTCCAGCCCTTGGGCGGGCACGATCTGAGTATGATTTCGGGGCGTCGAGTATCTATTCTCACCGCCAAAGGGGTGGTCAAAGGGGTGACGGGCAAGCGAGCCATCCACTTGATGAGTGCTGAGGACCGAAAAAAAGTACCCCAAAGCCATCAAATTTGGATCGATATCGGGGTTAAAAGCCAAGCAGAAGCGGAAGCCCTCGTCTCGGTCGGTGATCCAGCTGTTTACGATCAAAGTTTTGAATTGATCAACGGGAGTGTCGGCGTTGCTCGTGCATTTGACGACAAGGCCGGAGCCTATGCCGTTCTTGAAGCCACTCGGAGGCTAGCTGAAATCAAAGACCGTCTCTCGGCTAAAGTGATCGGAGTGGCCACCACACAGGAAGAAATTGGGACTCGAGGTGCGATTACCGCCGCACATTCTGAAAATCCAGATTTTGCTATCGCTGTAGATGTTGGGCACGCCACGGATTCACCCGACTGCGACAAACGCAAATATGGTCAATTTATCCAAGGTGGGGGTCCCATAATCTGCAAAGGTCCAAACATCAACCCCATCGTCTTCGAGAAACTCGAAAGTCTCGCCAAGACACATGAAATTCCTTATCAAATTGAAGCCGATGCTCGACCCACTGGCACGGATGCACGGGCGATTCAAGTGGCTCAGTCGGGCATAGCAACTGGCTTGCTCTCGATCCCGCTCCGCTATATGCACACGCCGAGTGAAATGGTCGACCTTCAAGATATAGAGCACACGGTGCAACTGCTCGTTGCCTTCGCTCAGTCCCTCAAAGCCGGTGAAGACGGGGTTTGGTAAATGGGAGGTTTACAAATGGGGGTTCAAAAGTGTATAGGATGAGCGAATAGGGGGCGAGAGTAGTGCGTCTTAATTATAAGTTAAAATTATTTTAATACTTAGAAAAACTAATAACTAATTCAAAAAGGCAAGTGCAATCCTCTGCTGGGTTTTAGAGAAAAATTTGGAATAAATCCCTCGTTTGCCGCTCTTATTTGAAGCATATGGCATCAAACCCAGAACTACCCCCTTCAGAACTACCCCCTTTTCACCAAACCTTCCTTCCCATCCTCAGAGAACTTTCCGATGGTGCGGTCAAGGATCGCAATGCCATCCAATCGGCAGTACAGGAGCGACATTACGCTCACCTGCCTGAAGAATTACTTCAGGAAAGAACTTCAACGGGTTCGAATAGAAATAGACTGTTAGATCGGATTCGTTTGGGGATTTCCTACTTAAGCATGGCTGGTTACCTTGAAAAACCGAACCGTGGGCAGTACCGCATCGTGGCAAAAGGACGCGACGCCCTGCGAGCTGGACAGCTCAGCTTAGCGGAGCTCAAGGAGCAGCCTGAATTCCGTGCCTATGATAGGCCAGGGTATTTTATTAATAAGGCGCGTGACGCAGAACAGGAGGGCGCATTAGAAGCAGCGATAGAATGGTATAGCAAAGCGATTGAATTGAATCCTAGCGATGCAGATTCCTATGTGAATCGAGGGCTTGCCAAGGCAAAGTTGAATGAGTACGCAGCAGCGATTGACGACTACGATCGAGCGATTGACTTGAATCCTAATTATGCCGGTGCCTATTACAATCGAGGGCTTGCCAAGGCAAAGTTGGAGGAGTACGCAGGAGCAATTGCCGACTACGATCGAGCGATTGAATTGAATCCTAGCGATGCAGATTCCTATGTGGATCGAGGGAATGCCAAGGCAAAGTTGAACGAGTATGAAGCAGCGATTGCTGACTTCGATCGAGCAATTGAATTGAATCCTAATTATGACGGTGCCTATTACAATCGAGGGAATGCCAAGGCAATGTTGAATGAGTACGAAGCAGCGATTGACGACTACGATCGAGCGATTGACTTGAATCCTAATCATGCAAATGCCTATATGAATCGAGGGAATGCCAAGGCAGGGCTGAGAAAGTACAAAGCAGCGATTGCCGACTACAGCGAAGCGATTGACTTAAATCCCTTGGATTCAGAAGCTTATATGTTTCGTGGCATTGCCAAGGCAAAGCGGAAGCAGAACATAGATGCCCTAGCCGACTACGATCAAGCGATTGAATTGAATCCTGATTTTGCCGATGCCTATTACAATCGAGGGATTACCAAGTTTGAGCTGAAGCGGTTCGCAGCAGCAATTAGCGATTACGATCGAGCGATAGAGTTGAAACCTGATAGTCCTGAGCGTGCTCTTTCCTATTACAATCGAGGGGTGACTTACCGAGTGCTGGGTCAGGAGGATAAGGCAATTCAAGATTTTAAGCAAGCCCAAGACTTAGACCCGACGGTGATTTCAAAGGAAGGGATGAAACCGCTTGAAAAGGATGTAGAAAGCATCGGAAAAAAAACCGAATCGGTGGAAGACTTTCAGGATGCTTTAAGTGTTTTAGAGAAGGAATTTTTAACTGACAAAGAGGAGTTTTTATTTAAATCTTCCGTGCGCATTGTATGCATCACCATAGTTGTTTTTTTGGTCTTTATTATTCTCGAGTATTTAGAGAGTTCAGAATACCTATTTTGGCGAGTCAGTTCTTTGATGGCCTTTCTCGTGGCATTGACCTTTTATATCTTAGGTCAGCACAATAAAGTGACGAACCTGCGCATCGATGCACACAATCGCTTGGCGATGGCTAAATTGCTCGCCTGCATTGAGCGTGAGCATGAAAAGTCTGGTGAAAGAGACTGGCACGATCGTGCCTACGCTTCCTTGATCGATGCCATTGTCTACCGCATAGAGTTTAAGAAGCCGAAGGCGGCTGGCGAGTCGATGGTTCAGCGGGTCATCGATGGGGTGTCCGATGGGTTGTCGAAGAAGGGTTAGGGGATTCTCGCTTTCGACGGGACTGTTGCCCAAGGTGACTCGGGGGTGAGGGGACAAATTCAGCGGAATAAAAAGCACTTTGCCCTCTCTTACTTTATGGGCTGTTTTTCCTTGGCTTAGCTTTACTCAGTTCACGCTTCCTCTTTTTTTCAATGCCTGCCCATGCCTGCCCATGCCTACCCATGCCTCTACCTATGTCGATTCCTAAATACACGCCTCTGGAGCACTGCGCTGGGGGAAATGATTCTCAGTCTCCCCAGCCTTCGCCCTGTAGGGGTGGGGGATCGAGAATCGATTATTTGCTTTGGGGATCGATTCTGGCTGTGGTGCTCTGCTATGCTTATGCGGCGCTGGGCTTGGATCGCTTGTTTGGGGTGGCTTGGTTGGCGGAATTTTCCGCTTCGGTCTACAGTCTAATGCATACGATTTGGTGGGGCATGCTCATCGGGATTTTGATGATTGCCCTCTTGGCGGCGGTGCCGAGGGCCTTAGTGCTGACTGCTCTGGGCACGAATCGGGGGCTGTCGGGGATCGTGCGGGCGACTGTGGCGGGTCTTTTGCTCGACTTGTGCAGTCACGGAATCTTGATGGTGGGGGCGAAGCTCTACGAGCGGGGGGCGACTACCGGTCAGGTGATGGCCTTCCTCATCGCCAGTCCGTGGAATTCGTTTTCGCTGACGCTCATTCTCATCGCCTTGATTGGTTTGGCTTGGACTTTCGTCTTTATCGTTTGCTCGCTGGTGATTGGGGTGCTCACGGGTTGGCTCTTTGACCGCTTAGTGGCTCGGGGTGTTTTGCCGGGCAATCCAAATCGCTTTGAGTTGGCAGAGGATTTTCGCTGGTGGGGCTTTCTTCGCGAGCAGTGGTCGGGTTTTCGCTTTTCTTGGGCCTGGTTATGGGGAATGCTTTGGCGGGGACTTTTGGATTCTCGCATGGTCGTGCGTTGGATCTTATTCGGGGTCTTGCTCACCGCTGGGGTGCGGGTGCTCATCGATGGGGATACCTTCAGTAGTTATTTTGGGCCGACGGTGTTGGGCTTATTGATGACGCTAGCTGTAGCCACGGTGTTGGAGATTTGTTCGGAGGGCTCGGCTCCGATTGCCGCTGATTTACTCAAGGTAGCGGGAGCTCCGGGGAATAGTTTTGCTTTTTTGATGACGGGAGTGGCCACGGATTATACGGAAATTATGATTCTTAAGGATACGACTCGGAGTTGGAAAATTGCTTTATTTTTACCGCTCTTGACGACGCCGCAAATTCTCGTCTTGGCTTGGTTGATGAATCAGTCGGTGACTTAGACTGCGGGTAGGCTTTAGGGCTTAAGGAGGCTGGTTTTTTTTTGCTGAGCATCAAATCAGACAATTGTGGATATTTTTGCTTGCATGAAATGTGGCATTTTAATTGTTTTAATACTTTTAATTCACCCCTTATTTTACATAAATTTGCATCCTTTAAATTACCGACTATGATCCTTGCTTCCCGCCTCTTTTTTCGTTTCCGAATTTTATCGCTTTTTGCTCTCTGGGCGCTGCTCGGGCTTCAAGCACAAGCCGCCTCAATCGAGGTTTTCCAAACCAGTCGTCAGGGCGATCGCCTCGAGCCGATTGAACAACTCGGTCGTTATGATAAGACCGAATACACTCTGACTGTAGAGCCGAAAAAGACCTATCAAACGGTCATTGGTTTTGGTTCTTCGTTTACTGAAGCAGGCGCGCATGCTTTGAGTGAGCTTTCTGGTGATAAGCGTGCCGAGGTTCTCAATAGTTATTTTTCTCCGGAGGGGGCTCATTTGTCTTTGACGCGCACACATATTGCGAGTTGTGATTTTTCATTGAAGAATTACACTTATGCACCGGTTCCTGGAGATGTCGAATTAAAGTATTTCAGTATTGAGCCCGATTACAAATGGCTACTCCCGATGATTCAAGATGCACTTAAGGTTGAGGGTGCGGACTTCAAGATCGTTGCCTCGCCTTGGACCTGCCCTCCATGGATGAAGACAAACAATCATTGGAATGGGGGCGAATTAAAAGAAGAGTATTACTCGGTCTTTGCGGATTATTTCGTGAAGTATTTACAAGCCTACGAAAAAGAAGGGGTGGATATCTGGGGCTTGACACCGACAAACGAGCCTTTGGGTAATAATTCCAGTTGGGAATCGGTGCATTTTTCTGCGGAGCAGATGCGCGTTTTCATTGGCGATCACTTGGGACCTAAGCTCGATGCGGCTGGTTTTGATCCGACTATTTGGGCTTTTGATCAAAATAGAGACCATGAACTGATGCATTGGGCGAATACGATCTTAGGCGATGAAAAAGCATCAGCCTATGTCGATGGTATGGCAGTTCACTGGTATCAAAGTACCGTGGATGTGGGGGGTGAGAATTTAGACACTTTGCACGCAAGCTTTCCCAATAAAGGAATTATCCATTCGGAAGGTTGTCTCGACAGTATTGGAAACGATGAGCCAATTGGCGATATGCTTGAAGATGATTGGTATTGGAGGGCAGAGGCTACCGATTGGGGTTTCTTTTGGGCAGGTGATAAGTCACACCATCCGAAGTACCGTCCGTTCTACCGATATGTGAGAGATTTGATCCAAGGATTTAATCACCATTTAAATGGTTGGATCGATTGGAACATGGTCCTAAATACCCGAGGGGGACCCAATCATGCCTACAACTTTTGTGGGGCACCCATTCTTGTGGATAGTGGTCGAAATACGGCTTACTACACCCCTATTTATTATGCAATTACCCACTTCAGCAAGTTTGTGCGTCCCAATGCTCAGCGAGTGGGCCTCAGTTCGAGTGCGGACAGTCCGCTCTGGACTACGGCATTTCTGAATACAGATGGCTCAATTGTGGTCGTTGCCTTCAATCCTGAGGAAGCGGATACCAGTTTCAAACTCTCGATTCAGGGAAAGCCAACCGTGAAGCTATCCATACCTGGGCAGGCGCTTCAGACGGTTGTTTTTCGCTAGAACTCAGCGTTAAATCTACAATTCAGACAGGGGATCTTTGTCTTGGGCAAAGTTGATCGCTTTTTTTAGTTTAATTTAATCACATAATCATCTTATGGGTCGGTTCCTCACATCATTGACCATATGGATTGCTTTTTCTGGCCTCATTCCGGCGCTCCAAGCTCAGGATTTTCAGGCGATGTCGAATAAGCAGCTCTTTCGCTATGTTCAGGATAATGGACTGAGTGAATCCTCTCTGGGTGCATCGATTGAATTATTGAAGCGTTTGGAATCCCAAGAGCCTCTATCGGTGTCGCTTTCGAATTTTCAAGCCAATCTCTATTTTGAGTTATCTCGCTACTATTATAATCAGTTTGTTGAATCGCTCTCTTCCAGTGATTTGAGTACAGCTGTTGATTACGGGGATCGCTTGCGGGAAAAATATCCCACTTTTCAAAAGTCCTTATTGAGTTTGCAGTTTAAAATTGATGGATACAGGGCTTTGGCTGATTGGCAGGCGGCACTGGATGCACTCAAAGAGGGAATGCGTGGCATCGAAGAGCAACGCTACCCGAAGAGTCAGCAGGCAGAGTGGTTGGCCGCCATTTGTTCGATTTATGCAATTACCGAGGACTGGGAATCAGGCGAATCTTTTTTTATCCAGCAGCATCAATCGCTAGAAACTTCGGCAAAAAATAAAGCCTTATCAGCGATTTATTTGATCAAGACCTATGAGTTTTTAGAGAAGCCCAAGCAGGCCTTATCCTATTTGAAGGATTTAAAATTCGCGGGTGATGAACGCTGGGATCCAGAATTAAATTTGTCGTTATTTAAGTTGGGCAATCAATTTTCCGATGAGTCATTGTATTCCACCGCTAATTATCTGTACTTTAATTGCCTTTCGCTCGAGGATAGTATCCGCTTTCACGAGGAGCAGTACCGAGCTTTAGAGAATCGTAAGCAATGGTTTGTCTATCGAGAAATTGCCGTACCTGAAGCGATTGAGACTCAGATGCAATCGGCTCGCTCCTATCTTGATTCGCTCAAAGAGCAGTCCTCTTTTACCGCGCCCTTAAAGTATGCCAAGGCGAGAAACTTAAAGCGTATGGGGCGTGATTACGATTCATTTTTTTCGTATTTACGCTTAGTTCGCGAGCATCCGAAGCATAATTTTAGCGAGCGTTATCATTACATTACTTTTGATCTCTCCATTAAAATTGGACTCAATCAGCATACCATTGATTTAGGGGAGGCTTATTTGAATAGGTCTGACTACACGGAGTATTGGCATTCGGTTATGGCTCAATTAATCGCTGCTTATTTTAAAGCGGATGCTTACGAGCAGGTGGTGCGCTTGGGCTCAGAATTTATGCAACAATCTCCGAAGCATGCCTACGGTACAAATGTCGTTCATTTCATGGCTTATGCTTGGATGCGGATGGAACAGCACGAACTATTGAGAACACGCCTTCTCAATTATATAGAGCTCTATCCGGATGCACCCTTTCTCGAGAGTGCCCATTATTGGATGGGTCTTTCTCATGTTGTCGACGAAAATTTTTCGGCGGGTATCCCCCATTTCGATGTGGTGATTGAGCGTTTCCCTGAGGGTTCTTTTTTCAGTGAATCAAAATTTCGCCGTGCAGTCTGTGATTTTGGCAACGGCGATTATGACTCGGCTCAGGTACAGTTTATTCAATGGGTCAATGGCAATCCCCAACACGCTTTGAGGGCGGAAGCCGAGAATTTATTGGGAGACATTTCAGCCTACAATGCGGAGGTAAACAGTGCTTTGAGACATTACCTGTCAGTTCCGAAATACACCGATCAAATGTTGGCGATCAATCACGCTTATTTTGAGAGTGCCCGCCTTTTGGAAGCAAATGCTTCTTATTCAAAAATGATCACCATTCTTAATGAGTACATGGAGCGCTTTCCTGATCGGGGGGACTTAGGTCGTGCCTTGTTGAGAATGGGTGAGGCCTATGAACAGCAGAACCGTCCGATTGAAATGTTGGAAGCCTATCGAGAGGCCATCCAAACTTACGGGAATAAGCCCACTTCAGATGGGATCGATACGATGTTCTTTCAATACGCGGAAAAATATGAGCGCTATCTCAGCGAGTACGAGCAAACGATAGCATTCTTGAATCGGATGCTTGAAGACGAGGCCTTCCGCCTCGACTTGATGTCGAGTCGAAAGAGTGTCCACCTCTACAAGATGAAACATCCGAGTATCAGCGGGGCGATCATGGAACGCTTGATTCGGGATAGTAACTTGAGAAACGGCTTGTATCAAAGGGCAATTCCTCAGACGGAAGAAGAGCGGGCTCAAGGTTTAGTCCTTGAATGGGATCGGCAAATTTTGCCCGAGGCACGGGATTTTATTGATGCTGAACTGGAGAATTTGAAAGTTCGAATGGAGGGCTTTCCTCAAGAGAAGCCAGTTGAACTGTTCACTCGTTGGCAGGCTGAGGCTGAAGAAAAAGCTCAGCGGACAATGGAATTGCGCTGCAGGATCGCCCTTGAGGCGATCGGTGGGATCGAGCAGGGTGCATTGGATTTAGCCCTAGTTGATTTGAGTGCGGCTAGTCCGGCTATCCTCGCTTGGATTGGTCAGAATCAATTGGCGACTGACCCTTCTCTGGCAAAAGCCGCCGCCCTGCGAATTATCAGCGATTTTCCCGAATCAATGGTACTGCCCGAAGCCCACTACCTCTTGGCAGAGTTGAGCGAGAGTGAAGGGGATTATGCTTCAGCGATTGCTGGATACGATGCGATTAGCGAACGCTTTCCTCTTTGGGAATCTGTACCCAATGCGGTGATGCGATCAGCGGATATTTGCTTCCAAAACAATCAAATTGAGGATGCCTTAAATCGCTATTTGCACATTTTAAAAGTGCGGGATTGGCGCGGCATCGCATGGGCGGAAGCGTGCTTTAAGATCGCACGCTGTTTTGAGCAAAGCAATGAGCCGATGAAAGCACACGGATTTTTTGAGCGCACTTATTTGGGCTACCCGCAATTTTTAGAGTGGAAAAATAAGGCAGTTTTAGCCGATGCATCCTTGCTAGAACGCGTGGGCGAAAGTAGTGCCGCTCAGTCTTTGCGAGCCTCTTACAGCGAACTCTTTGAATCACCTTCTTCGACTGAAGCAATTCCTTAGATTAACTTACTATTTCCTATGTCACACAATTATTTATCTAGCTTTTGGATCGCACTAACTTCGATCTTTCTAGTCTTCCCTAGTTTGAGCTTCGCTTCTGAAGTGCCGGAGTGGCGGAGCGAGGCGGATCGTCTTATGGCGGAAGATCTAGTGGTTTATTTCAGTTCTGATAGTGGGAACACACTGAATTTAACTCAAGTGGATGATGGAGCTTTGTTTTTTCGGATCGGCTCGGGTGATGTTTTGGGGTCAATGCCCCTAGAGTCAATCGGGCCTGTACAAATCATTGCGGATACCCCGAAGGGATTTGAGCGGATTTTAATGGAGGTGGGTCGTAGCACTTGGAATGCAGATGCTTTGGATACATTGAGGGTGGAAGCCTATCCTATGTTACGCTTTCTCAATCTTCCCACCGAGAAATGTAATTTTCAGTATGTGGTTTTAAAATTCTTTGAGGGCTTGGTTCAACTCAATCAATTCCCTGAAGCGATCTATTTATTAAAACACTTAGAGCTCGCTTCGCTCGGGCCGTATTACCAAGAGAAAAGTATTGAGCTTCTTTTAAACTTAGTGGATGCAAACAATTACCCCGCATTCAACCAAGTTGTTTCTTTGATTCCACTCGAAATCATTGATGCCTCAAATTTAAAAAAGGTCTTGTCCATTGCTGATCGCTTGAGGAACGAGGATCGCTACGCCATGGTCACGCCTATTTACGAGCGTCTTGCTGATAACGAACAAGTGGAAAGTTTGGAACCCCAAATGTGGCAATACTATTGTCAAATTTACAGCGGTGAGTTGGCGGATCAGCCAGATTTCATTGATGTGATGCTTCGAGTACCCAGTACCGATCCTTTGTATGCATTGCAGCAACTCATTATCGGATCGTATTATTTGCAGACCGAACGCTTAGCTTTGGCGATGGAAGCAATTGCCGAAGGCTTGGCCTACGCGACCCCGATGGATGCTTGGATGCCTGAATTAATGTACCGCTCAGCTCAATTATACGCTGCCTTGGATAAGCCCGAAGTGGCGCAAAGTATGTTCAAGGAGCTGCAATTATTTTTCCCCCAATCTCATTGGGCTCAAAAACCAAAACTTTAAACGACTCATCCTAAAACTTCATTATGAAATCATCAAATACTCAATTATCTTTAAAACTCATTGTATGCACTGTGGGCTTTTTTCTGCTCTTTTCTTGTCTCGGTGGACAAACAAGCAATACCCTTGTCGATGCGTCGAATGAGCTCGAGGCGAGTGGGGGCTTAACGCTTATTGAAATGTTCAAGCAAGGCGGCATAGCCATGTACCCTCTGCTCGTGTTTTCAATTCTTACTTTGGGACTGATTGCTTATAATGCAATTCGTATCAATGAAAATTCGATCTTGGGTCTAGGTGTCTTGAAGAATGAAATACAGCCGGCCTTGGATGCCTTAGATTACAGTACAGCCCAGAGCCTGTGTGCTAAAAATGAATGCCCAATGCTCAATATTCTTCACAACGGATTGGAGACGACTTACGGGGGACAGTTTGATGCGCAAAAGATGGATCAAGCTTTTGATGAAGCGGCCTCCGTTGAGCTAGCCAAACCCTTTATTTTTATCAATTATTTGCAAGTGATTGCATCGGTTTCTCCTATGATTGGGTTGCTCGGAACGGTCAGTGGAATGGTCAAAGCCTTTCGCACTATTGCAACGCAAGGTATGGGTCGTCCTGAGTTATTGGCAAATAATATTTCAGAAGCATTGGTAACAACAGCGAGCGGATTAATTGTGGCGATCCCTGCCTTAATCGCTTATTTTTACTTTAAGAACAAGTACGGTAAAATTGCCTCTCAGGTCTCACAGGTATTGGGTAAGACTCTGCGTACATTGAGTTATCAGGTGGAAAAGAAGGCCTAAGCATTCAGCCCTATATGTTATGAAATGGAACTATGAGACTGGTGACGATGAACCGGATTTGACACCAATGATTGATATCGTCTTTCTCTTGATCGTTTTCTTTATGACGGTAGCGAATATTGTGACGACACAAAGCGTTGATATCGAAGTGCCTATTGCCGAAGCTTCGGTGAAACCAGAAACACTCGAAAATAGAGACCTGATCTCGCTCTTGCCTGATGGCAGTTTGTTTTATGGCCCTATGCCGATTGAAATAGACCAACTCAGCGCCCATATCGGTGGTCAACTGAAGCAGCGGCCGAAACTCTCAATCTTACTCAGGGTAGACGCAATGACTCCCTTCGTTCACACGCAGGAGGTGATGCAAATTTGCTCATCGCTCGGAATTTTAGATATTATTTTCACCTCTTATCAAAGTGATTCATAAGCATGAAAGCTACGGATAATTTTTTAAAATCTAAAGATAAAGTCGATCTCACTGCGATGATCGATGTCGTATTCCTTCTCCTCATCTATTTTATGGTAACAACGACGATCATAAAGCAAGAGTCGGATATTGGGATACGGCTTCCTACTAGCGTTCCTTCTGCATCGGATGCACCGCTTCCCGAAGAGCACATGATTGATATTCTCTCTGATGGTAGTGTCTTTTTCAATGGCGCACCGCTCACTGAGCCCACCGAACATCAATTGCCAGAGTTAGTGAGCCTCTTAAGCAACATTCGTGAGTCCTCAGAACGAGCTGGATTTAAGACGCTCATCTTGCTCAATCCTGAAAGTACCACCGAACAGCAATATATTATCAATGTTTTAAATGCTTGTGTTCAAGCGGAAGTGACCTCAGTCAGCTTCGCTTCAACCGGACTCTAAGCCCCACGACCACACAGTAAGCCTGTAGCCATTATGCAAAAAATCTTCCACCTGATCCAAAGACGTCCCTTGTTATCGGTCTTGGTCTTGAGCTTAAGCCTTCACCTATGCATCGGACTCTTCATGGGTGGTGCAGTCATCATAAAAATGCTTGAGCCGGCTAAGCCTATTTTAGAAGCACCCCCCGAGGCAATTGGAATCGAGCCGGAGAAACTTGAATACAAGATTAAGTTACAAAAATCCCAAAAAAAATCCTCCGCACCCATGCCCTCACCGATCATTGCCGATGTGGTATCCGATTTGAGTATGGATTCAATCGATCTAAACTTAAAAACACCGAACACCACCTTCAAGCTCAAGGGATCTGTGGGTGAAAGTAAGGGCACTGGCACTGGTAATGGCAATGGACAAGGCGATGGATTCGGTCGAGATGGCGGCAGTGAACTCAACATCCAGCTCACTGATTTTGGCTACAAGGGTTTTGTTTCGGGAACTTTGGAAGGCTACCTCTATGATACCAAATATGACCCCAGTAAAAGAGTACTTATTGACAAGGAGCTATTGAAAATGCCTTCAGGTAATGATTTTGAAATGTATACCTATTCTGTTTCTGGAATGAAGGATTACATGTTCCCAATAGTTAAAAAATTCACATCAGGCTCTTGGAATGCAGACTATCTTAGTAAGCGATTCTTCCGGTCTGAAAATAAGCTGCACGCCTCCTACTGGATCATACCTAAGAAAAATGCCAGTGCCGCTCCACAATCTTTCGATGCACAAGGTTCAATCGACCCTAGGGGGATAATTGCTCACTACAATGGCAGTTTTATCCCTGAAGAAAGCGGCTATTTTCGCTTTGTCGGGCGGGCAGACGATATCCTAATTGTTAAATTAGGCAACCGAATCGCCCTCGATGCCTCCTATGAAAATGGCTATTCTAAAATTGATGTAGAGAAATACGATAAGGAATCTGGGTTCTTTGGTATGGATGCTTCCTTTTGTGGGCGCTGGATCAAATGGGAGGCGGGCGAGCCCATGGATTTAGATGTTCTCGTCGGGGAGTGTCCAGGTGGCGATTTTGCCGCATATCTGCTTTATCAAAAGCGGGGTGAAGAACGCCTGCGCATTTTCTCAACCAAAGCGATGACCGAAGCAGAAAAAGATCGCTTGCGGGCTCTGCATCCCGATGCGAGAGCGCTGCTTGATTGAGCCTGGATCGAACGAGTGCAGAGAATGAATTGAACTAGGCCCAGTTCACCCAATAATAGGGGCTAGAAAGTTGTGCCCTAAATGGGTTTGAAAATGACGAGAAAATGACGATGGCTAGCTACAACCACAGCCCCCTGACTCTGAGGAATCACCGCCACCACCGCAGCAACCACTCGATGCATGCAAATGCCCCTGAGCTAATTCTTCTTCGCTGGCTTCGCGAACGGCATCGACCTTAACTGAAAAATGTAAGGTTTGACCAGCCAGCGGGTGATTTCCGTCAATAGTAACTTGATCACCCTCTATTTTTGAAACGACCACTGGGACCGGTCCATGATCGGTACTGGCTTGAAATCGCATGCCCACTTCGAGTGAATCAATGCCTTGAAATTGTTCTTTGGGCACTTCTTGGATCAGAGCAGGATTGATTGTTCCATAAGCATTTTCGGGTTCGACGGTCACCTCGAGTGCATCTCCTTCTGATTTGTCGGCAAGAGCAGATTCCAGTCCGGGGATAATATTCCCATGACCTTGAAGGTAGGAGAGGGGTTGACCCTCAGAGGACTGATCGATAATCGAACCTTCAGAGTTTTTCAGTGTGTAGTGTATAGAAACAACGGTATTGTGAGCTATGTGCATGGTAATTTTATTTTAGATGAGTAAAGAAGGTGAGTTTTCATTAGAGTCAAAGGTAAAAGCAGAAAAGTCAGTAAAAAGATCCGTATCCTTCTTCTATAGGCAGCTCCCTCTCTGAATCATTTGGGTGTTTGCTGCGCAAATGGCGGAGAGAGAGGGATTGCTCATTGCATTCGCCCTCTACGCTGCGCTCCGTCGAAACATCTCATCCCTCATTAAAATAATTTGTTTGCTACGCAAATGGCGGAGAGAGAGGGATTGCTCATTGCATTCGCCCTCTACGCTACGCTCCGTCGAAACATCTCATCCCTCATTAAAATAATTTGTTTGCTGCGCAAGTGGCGGAGAGAGAGGGATTCGAACCCCCGGAACCTTTCGGCTCAATGGTTTTCAAGACCACCGCAATCGACCACTCTGCCATCTCTCCAGTCCGTAAAATATTTAGTGCTAGGGATTGTACTCGAAGTTGCAAGCAGTTTATTTGGGATTTTTTTTTTAAATATTTTTTACGACTTTCCACCTGTTTGAACTATTTAAATTGCAGGATGATTTTTTTGTTTGCCTTATGGATTGCATAACATTAGTATTTAGTTTTATAAAAATAAGATATAATTATACTAAATAAGTTGCATATAATTAGTCTTATACAATTAGTCGTATATGATAAGTCGTATACAATAAGTCATATAAAACAAAAAATATAAATAAAATGAGTCCTTCATTTTCAAACTCAGTGATTTAAATTCCTACCCCAAATTCCTACCACCGATTCCTATCACAGTTAACTCCAGGCAATTTAAATTGCGTAAATGAAAGGTGAAGCAATTTACAGTAACCCTCAGTACAACCCTCAGTATAATCATGAGCTTAATTCCCATTAATAAACAGAGGAATAAAGATTCCTCAAAAGCCTATTTAATAACCCTTCGCGATGCCATTAATCGCCTATTTGATGAATCTATATTTTCTTCTTGGATGAGTCCGAGCAATGATTCTGCTTTTGAACATTCCGGTCGACTGGACCGTCTCGGGACTTTATTTTCTGATTTAGAAGCAATGAAACCCTTGAATGTTGATTTCTCGGAGAGCGATAGTGCTTATTTAATCGAGGCGGATGTTCCCGGATATCGAGCAGAGGATATTGATGTCGAGTTAAAGTCGCGTGTCCTTTACATCACTGGACGAAAGTCAAAGTCTGAAGAAAAAAAAGAAAAGACCTATCATGTTCAAGAACGCAGTGAGTCAGAATTTAAGCGTTCATTTGCATTGCCGAATAATGCTGATTTAGAAGGGATTGATTGTTCGGTCAAAGATGGTAAATTAAATATTACTATTGGAAAGACCGAGAAAGAGATCAGCAAAAAGCTAGAGATTCAATCTGGAGAGTGAGCGGATTTCATTTCCAGCATTTTTTCTAAACTGATTTAATTGATTCAACTTATCTATAAAAAGTAGTTCGCTGTTTTAAAAAAGTGATCGGTCGAGGCTTCTATACTGGATTGCTTCGTAAATATGTGCGTCTTTGAGTGCTTGACTCGCATGGCTAGCGTCTAGGTCGGCAATTGTGCGAGCGACTTTAAGGATGCGGTCATAGGCACGGACTGAGAGTTTCAAGTGTTCAATCGCTTCTTGTAGGAGCAATTTCTGTGATGGGCTGAGCGGGCAATGTTGTTTGAGTTCCTTACTGTTCATTCGGGCATTGCATTGTTCATAGGCATTGGCTTTATGAGCAAAGCGTTGGACTTGTTTAGCTCTGCCCGCTTGACAGCGCTGACGAATGCTTTCCGAGCTTTCACTTTGAGTCTCAGTTTGAATTTCTTTAATTGAGAGTGCAGGAGCTTCGACATGAAGATCAATTCGATCGAGTAATGGCCCAGAGATGCGTGAACGGTATCGATGAATTTGCTGAAGGCTGCAACGACAGTTGTGTACGCTGTCTCCATTGTAGCCACAGGGGCAAGGGTTCATCGCGGCGATGAGCATAAAGGAAGCGGGTAGGGTTATTTTAGCCTGACTGCGCGAGATACAAACAAATCCTTCTTCAAGTGGTTGTCGCATAACTTCAAGGGTGGAGCGCTTGAATTCTGGGAGTTCATCGAGAAAAAGAACTCCATTATGGGCTAAAGAAATTTCACCCGGTTTGGGAAAGCTACCCCCTCCGAGCAAGGCGACATCACTGATCGTGTGGTGTGGAGCACGAAAGGGTCGGATCAGGTTCGGTGCTTGAATGGTCGGACGGCTACCGGCAGCAGAGTGAATGGCAAGAATTTCTAAATATTCTTCTAGGGTCGGTTTGGGCATAATGCTGGGAATGCGCTTAGCAATCATCGACTTACCAGAACCGGGACTTCCAATCATGAGAAGATTGTGGTTGCCGGTGACTGCAATTTCAACGGCTCGTCGGATTGCTTCCTGACCTTTTACATCGGCGAAGTCCAATTCCGAATCCTTGTTGATGGGCTTTGTTTCAATTGAATGTGGAGAGGAAGGCAGCGCTGAAAGAGTGAGATTGGATTTTTTCAGTGGAGCAAGGCTGTCTTCTGATTGTATAAACTGAACGGCTGTGGATAAGCTATCGATGGGATAGACAGATATGTCTTTAATTAAATTGGCTTCTTCTGCACTGTCCTTGGGGAGGAGTAATCCTTTGAGTTGCATTCGCTTCGCTAATTGAGCGAGAGCAAGTCCTCCTTTGATCGGTCGAACCGTACCCGATAAACTTAATTCTCCAGCAATCAGGTACTCTTTGAGGCTTCTTGCGGCTATCTGTTGAGTAGCCGCCAGCAAGCAAAGCGCTATGGGCAAATCATACGAAGGGCCTTCTTTTTTCAGGTCTCCAGGTGCAAGGTTAATCGTGGTTTTAGTTTGCGGTGCTTGAAACCCGCAGTTGTCCAAAGCGGATAGAACTCGGTCTTGAGATTCTTTGACTGCAGAATCGGGAAGCCCTACCAAAACATATTTTAATTCTCCGTGTTCTCCGCTGTTCACTTCGACGGTGATGGCTTCGGCTTTCACTCCAATCAGTGCTCCAGAATAGGTGGTCGCTAACATATTTACTATTTTTATTATCGTTATTAATTTTTTTTCTTATTGTGTCGATTTTTTTTCTCGAAGGCATTCAATTTAGTTTCTTGAATATAGGTTTAACAGGGGGCATTGGCTGTGGTAAGTCGACGGTGCTCGATTTCTTTCGTGCTCAGGGTATACCCTGTTTGTCTGCTGACGCAGTCGTACATAGCCTTCTAGCTGAAGACAGCTCAGTGATTGATCGTGTCGTTGAGCATTTTGGAGTAGCAATACTGGATGCTGATTCGAGAATCGACCGTTCAAAACTGGCAGAGTGTGTATTTCGCCAGCCCAGTTCGCTGGAATGGCTTGAATCGCTTTTGCATCCACGGGTACAACAAGAATGGAAGGCTTTTATTGCAGTTGAGCGCTCTGGTCTTGCCTGTGTAGAAATTCCCTTGCTCTTTGAAAAAAGGCTTGAAAAACACTTCGATTTAATTGTTTCTATTGTTTGTTCCGACAGTACTGCAAATGATCGTTTGCTTAACAAAGGTTTGCGTAAGTCGGACATTTTACTGCGACGCCGTCAACAATTGCCCATTACAGTTAAAGTTGAACGGTCGGATTATGTTCTTAGCAATGAGGGGACACTTGAATTTTTACACCAACAATTGATTATACTTATTTCTAAACTCGAGAAAAAGACTTAGCCTTCTCTTACAGTGAACTCTCTGGATGTGCTACTTTTTTCACGGTTCTGTTTCTTAGTCTTTTTTTAATTGCTTTTAAAACTTTTTCCCGCCGACTCCTAGCTAGGTTTTTCAGAATTTTGCTGAAATGTCCTTTATGAATGTCACAAATTAACCCGCATCAAATGTATTAAATTTTAGTATATGACTAATGAAGATTTAGATAGTTCTAACGATTTGCCTGATCCGTTGCCAGAATCTCAGGAAGCAAGTGCTCAGCCGAAGAAGAAAGTAGTTCGAAAGAAAACAGCTCGTAAGAAGTTGGCTAATGCTGAGTTGGAGGAGTCGGAATCAGACGCAACTATGACGTTTGACGGCCGTATTGAATTTTCTCCTGAGGAGGATTCAGAGCCTAATTCGTCAAATGCCGCTAATGGTGAGTCTGCTACTGGAGGTGCGCAAGCAAATGAGGTGACGAGCCAAGGTGAGTCCAGCTCTGGGCGTGGTAAGCGCTCTCATCGCACTCAAGAAAAGGGTGGTAAGGGTCATCGTTTTAACAAACAACGTCCTCAAAATCCAAATAACAAACGAGGCGGTAAAAAGTCCAACCAAAGAAGACCCCAAAAGAAACATCGGAGTCAGGCTCATGAGTATGATTTGATCGAATTTGAAGCTTATGCAGAGCATGAGATTTTGCAGGACGTTGCATCTTTGGAAAGTTACTACGCTTCCCTCAATTTGTCAGATGCGATTTTTGATTACGATCGGATTTACGCTATGGATTTGAACGAGCTTCGGGAAGCACTCGCCGATGAATCTATTCCCATGGAGGGGCATGCTAATCGACAGAGTATGATTCGAGCGCTCTTCAATAGGGCATTTGAGGCGAAACAGTCAATTGTCACAACTGGCGTCCTCGATATTCCAGAAGAGGGGATGGGGGGGTTTTTGGTTTATGAGGTGGATAGCTACCGGATAAAAATTTTGAACGCCTATGTTCCCCAAGCGTTTATCGATCACTACGGATTACAAAAAGGGCATTGTATAAAAGCAGAATTACACGCTTC
>MDTB01137548.1_pt1 | contig 19244 bp, 25 predicted proteins | sample 811161 | NCBI WGS metagenome assembly MDTB01 (sample SAMN05326650, study PRJNA326480) | marine metagenome | isolation source: seawater | place: Mediterranean Sea | collected 2009
AGATCTATTTTTGGAGAAAAAGCTACTGATGTAAGAGACTCATCCCTTAAATTGCCATCGGGAAGCACAGGTGTCGTAATTGATGTAAGAGTTTTTAATAGACATGGAATCGAAAAAGATGAAAGATCCATTGCAATTGAACGAGCTGAAATAGAGTCAGTCCAAGAAGATAAAAAAGTTGAAGAAGAAATCTTAAATAGAAATATTAAACTTAGAGCGATTGATTTACTTAATAATCAAGCTATTAATAAACAGTATAAAGATCTTAAGCCAGAAACTACTTTAAATAAAAATGATTTTGAAAATTTAACACTAAAAGATCTGTGGAAGCTTTCATTTAAAAGCCAAGAAATACAAAAAGATTTAGAAAAGTTAAGAAATCAATTTGATAATGCTTCAGAAGATATCAAGTTAAGATTCGAAGATAAAGTTGCTAAGATACAACAAGGAGATGATTTATTACCAACAGTAATGAAAGTAGTTAAAGTATTTGTAGCTGTAAAAAGAAGATTAATGCCAGGCGATAAAATGGCTGGTAGACATGGAAATAAAGGTGTCGTTAGTAAAATTGTTCCGGTAGAGGACATGCCTTATATGGAAAATGGAAAACCTGTAGACATAGTTTTAAATCCTCTTGGAGTCCCAAGCCGTATGAATGTAGGTCAAATTTTAGAAACACATTTAGGTTGGTCCTGTTCAGAGCTAGGAGAACAAATTAAGATATACCTAAAAGATTTTGATAATCAAATACAAAAAATAAAAGAAAAATTAAAAGAAATCTATGGGAAGGAGTACTATGAAAGTACTATTTCTAAATTGTCCAAAAGAGAAATTGCAGAATTAGTTCAAAACATTTCTAATGGAGTGCCTATCTCAACACCAGTTTTTGATGGAGCAAGCACGAATGATATTTCTAAAATGTTAGATCTAGCTAAATTGCCAAATTCAGGCCAAACTCATTTATGGAATGGCCAAACAGGAGAAAAATTTGATCGACCAGTAACAGTTGGAATAATTTATATGTTAAAATTGAATCACTTAGTAGAAGACAAAATTCACGCAAGATCAACAGGTCCATATAGTTTAGTAACTCAACAACCTCTTGGAGGAAAGGCTCAACTAGGTGGTCAAAGATTTGGTGAAATGGAAGTTTGGGCTTTAGAAGCTTATGGCGCTTCTTATACTCTTCAAGAAATTTTGACTGTAAAATCAGATGATGTTGCTGGAAGAACTAAAGTTTACGAAACTATTGTAAAAGGCAACAATAATTTTGAATCTGGTGTTCCTGAGTCTTTCAATGTTTTGGTCAAGGAGATAAAGGCATTAGGATTAAACATAGAATTAAATTAATATGGAAAAAAATATAACAAAAAACTTTGATAATCAGAATTTAGTACCAGAGAATAATTTTGACAGTATAAAGATAACTTTAGCAAGTCCAGAAAAAATTAAATCCTGGTCTTATGGTGAAATCAAAAAACCTGAAACTATAAATTATAGAACTTTTAGACCTGAAAAAGACGGTTTATTTTGTTCTAGAATATTTGGCCCAGTCAAAGATTATGAGTGTTTATGTGGAAAATATAAAAGAATGAAGTTCAGAGGTATAATCTGCGAAAAATGTGGAGTAGAAGTAACAAAATCAAATGTTAGAAGAGAAAGAATGGGACATATAGATCTAGCTTGTCCTGTGGCTCATATTTGGTTTTTGAAATCTTTACCAAGCAGAATATCCTTAGCTATAGATATGAAACTTAAAGAGGTAGAAAAAGTTTTATATTTTGAAAGTTTTATAGTCATTGAACCTGGTTTAACAACTCTTAAAAAAGGTCAATTATTATCAGAGGAATCTTTAATTAAAGCTCAAGATGAATTTGGACAAGATGCATTTAATGCTGGTATTGGAGCTGAAGCTGTTAGAGAGATACTAATTAATTTAGATTTAAAAAAGGAACAAAAAAAATTAAGAGACTCCTTACCCGAAATAAAATCTAAAGTGACTGAAGAAAGAACAATAAAAAGGTTAAAATTAATTGAGTCATTTATAATTTCAGGAAATAAACCTGAGTGGATGATTTTAACTTCAGTTCCAGTTATACCGCCTGAATTAAGACCGCTTGTGCCACTAGACGGAGGCAGGTTTGCTACATCCGATTTAAATGATTTATACAGAAGAGTAATTAATAGAAACAATCGATTGAAAAGATTATTAGATCTTAAGGCTCCTGATATAATTGTAAGAAATGAGAAACGAATGCTTCAAGAGTCCGTGGATGCATTATTTGATAATGGAAGAAGAGGAAGAGTAATAACAGGAACAGGTAAAAGACCTCTTAAGTCGTTAGCTGAGATGCTTAAAGGTAAACAAGGAAGGTTTAGACAAAATTTATTAGGAAAAAGAGTAGATTATTCAGGAAGATCTGTAATTGTAGTGGGCCCAGAGCTAAAATTGCATCAATGTGGTCTTCCCAAAAAGATGGCTTTGGAATTGTTCAAACCATTTCTTTATGCAAGATTAGATAAATTAGGTTTAGCTACAACTATTAAACAAGCAAAAAGACTTGTAGAAAAAGAAAAAAGCGAGGTATGGGATTCTTTAGAACACATAATTCGTGAACATCCTATTTTATTAAATCGTGCTCCTACTTTACATAGGTTAGGGGTTCAAGCCTTTGAAGCAAAATTAATTGAAGGTAATGCCATAGAATTACATCCATTAGTCTGTGCTGCGTTTAATGCTGATTTTGACGGAGACCAAATGGCCGTTCATATTCCGTTAAGTTTAGAAGCTCAACTAGAAGCCAGAGTATTAATGATGTCAACTAACAATATTTTAAGCCCTTCTAACGGAAAACCTATAATTGTACCAAGTCAAGATATTGTTTTAGGTATTTATTATTTATCTCAAGCAGATGAAAATGAAAAAAAACCTAAAGGTATTTTTAATGGAGTTGATGAAATTGAGCAGGCATTAGAAAGTAAATCAATTAGTTTGCATTCAAAAATAGTTTCTACTTTTAAAACAGTTAGTGATGATGGTTCTACCAAAATAGAAAAGTACATAAGTACAGCTGGAAGATTTTTATTGGCAAATGTTTTGCCATTAAGTAAAGATATTAAATTTAGTTTAGTAAATAGATTATTAACAAAAAAGAATGTTTCAGAAGTCATTGATACAATTTTCAGATTTTGTGGTCAAAAAAAGACTGTTATATTTTGTGATAAAATTAAATCTTTAGGTTTTAAGCATGCATTTAAAGCCGGTATTTCATTTGGAAAAGATGACTTGCTCATTCCTAAAACAAAGGAAAATTTAATAAGTAAAACTAAAAAACAAATTGAAGAATATGAAAAACAATATTCTGATGGATTAATTACCAGAGGTGAAAAATATAATAAAGTAGTAGATATATGGTCTAAATGTACAGATACAGTTGCGAATGAAATGATGAAAGAAATTTCTTCAGCTGAAAAAATCTATGATGATGATAGAATTGAAACTAATTCGGTTTATATGATGGCTGATTCTGGTGCTAGAGGTTCTCAAGCTCAAATGAAACAATTAGCAGGTATGAGAGGTTTAATAGCTAAACCTTCAGGAGAAATTATAGAAACTCCAATTATTTCTAACTTTAAAGAGGGTTTATCAGTACTAGAATATTTTAATTCAACTCACGGAGCTAGAAAAGGTTTGGCAGATACGGCCTTAAAAACTGCAAACTCGGGCTATCTTACAAGAAGACTTTGTGATGTTGCACAAGATGTGCAAATTACAAAGGCTGAATGCGATCCAAAGAAAAGATCTTCAGTTACAATATCTGAGATTATTGAAGGAGGAAATATTTTAGTTAGTTTATCTGAGAGAGTTCTAGGTAGAGTTATTGCTGAAAATATTAAAAATCCTGTAACAGGTGAAGTTATTATTAAAGAAAATAAATTAATAGATGAGTTTGATTGTGAAAAAATTGATGCAGCAGGAGTTAAATCGGTAAACGTATATTCTGTTATAACTTGTGCATCTACAAAAGGTGTTTGCCAAGTTTGTTATGGTAGAGACCTTGCTAGAGGAAAATTAGTTAGTATCGGAGAAGCTGTTGGTATGATCGCGGCTCAATCAATAGGTGAACCGGGCACTCAATTAACAATGAGAACCTTTCACGTTGGTGGAACCGCTCAAATTAAAGAAGAATCACAAATAATTTCTCAAACAAAAGGTAAGTTAACAATAATAAACAAAAATCTTATTGAAGATTCTAAAAAAAATATAATAGTTATGGGTCGAAATACTCAACTAAGTATTGAAGATGAAAGTGGAAGACAACTCGCAATTTATAAAGTTAATTATGGATCAAAATTATTTTTTAAAGATGGCGATCTTATAGAAAAAGGAAAAAAAATAGCGGAATGGGATCCTTATACTTTACCAGTAATAGCTGAAACTAGTGGTATTGTTAATTATATGGATTTAACTGAAGGTAGTTCATTAACAGAAACTCTAGATGATGCTACCGGTCTTTCATCTAAGTCTGTTACAGACTGGAAATCTTTATCAAAAAATTCAGAATTAAAACCGCGAATAACATTACGAAATGATAAGGGAGAAATTATTAAAAAAGCTGATGGAAATGAAGCAAGATATTATTTGGTTCCTGATACTATTTTGTCTGTCAAAGATGGACAGAAAATTTCTGCAGGAGATGTGTTAGCAAGATTACCAAAAGAAACTTCTAAAACAAAAGATATTACTGGAGGACTTCCAAGAGTAGCTGAGTTATTTGAGGCGAGAAGACCTAAAGATAGTGCTATTATAGCTGAGAATGATGGAGTAATAGAATTTGGAAAAGAAGTAAGAGGTAAACAAAAAATTTCTATAGTTTCTTCTTCAGGTGATACTTCAAATTATTTAATTCCAAAAGGCAAACATATAAATTTTAATCAGGGTGAAAAAATAAAAAAAGGTGAGTATTTATTAGATGGAAGTCCAGCACCTCACGATATATTAAGAATCTTAGGGGTAGAAAAATTAACAGAATATTTTGTTACTGAAGTACAGGAAGTGTATAGACTTCAAGGAGTGGTAATCAACGATAAACACATTGAAACTATTGTTAGACAAATGTTAAAAAGAGTTGAAGTAAAAAGTCCTGGTGACTCAGAATTACTAACGGGTGAAGTAATTGACTTATTAGATATAAATAAAATTAATGACGAACTAAGAAAAGATAAAAAGAAACCCGCGTCATTTGAAAGAGTACTATTAGGTATAACAAAAGCATCTTTACAAACTAATTCATTTATCTCAGCTGCTTCATTTCAAGAAACAACTCGAGTGCTAACTGATGCTTCAATCAAAGGTAAGATTGATACACTAGAAGGTTTAAAAGAAAATGTAATTGTAGGAAGATTAGTCCCAGCTGGAACAGGACTTACTAAAATAGATTGGGATAAACAAGCTAGAGAGCAAGATAAGATAAGATTAGAAGAAATAAAAAAACAAGAGCTAGAAGCCGCACCAAAAGCACCTGAACAGACTACCTAAAAAAGAATAATTAATTCAATAAACGTTGACATTTGTTAATTCGATGTTAATTTACGGCAAATTTTGAATGTTAGAAGTAAGGCAATTTATAGCCTTAAACACTAACTAAAAAGCCATTTCCAGGCTAACTTTGCTTCTTATTCAGAATAAAATTATGCCAACAATTAATCAGTTGATTAAAAAAAGTAGAGTAAAACCAATTGCTCGAAACAAGGTTCCAGCTTTAGAGCGACAACCTTTAAAAAGAGGAGTGTGTGTTAAAGTTTATACAACAACTCCTAAAAAACCGAATTCTGCACTTAGGAAAGTAGCTAGAGTGAGATTATCAAATGGGTTTGAAGTTACAGCTTATATTCCTGGCGAAGGTCATAACTTACAAGAACATTCAGTTGTTTTATTAAGAGGAGGTAGAGTCAAAGACTTACCTGGCGTCAGGTATCATATTTTAAGAGGCAATTTAGATACTCAAGGAGTGGCAAATAGAAAACAAAGAAGATCTTTATACGGAGCCAAAAAACCAAAATAATATTATGTCACGAAAAAGAAAAGCACCTGTTAGAAAAGTTTATCCTGATCCAAAATTTCATTCTGAAATAGTATCAAAATTCATAAATTCTATTATGTATGACGGCAAAAGATCAACTGCAGAAAAGATTTTGTATGATGCCTTAGAAAGGATAAAATCTAAAAATAAAGAAGATCCTCTTAAAGTTTTTAATACAGCAATTAACAATGTAAAACCAAATTTAGAATGTAGGTCTAGGAGAGTCGGAGGTGCCACTTATCAGGTTCCAGTGGAAGTAAAATCAAAAAGAGCCCAAGCTTTAGCATTGAGATGGTTAATGGATGCTACAAGAAAAAGAAAAAACAAAACAATGGCGGATAAATTGTATGCAGAAATTTTAGATGCATCTCAAAATAAAGGATCAGCAATTAAAAAAAGAGAAGACACTCATAAAATGGCAGAGTCAAATAAAGCTTTTGCTCATTTTAGATGGTAAAAAATTATGTCAACTAAATACACATTAGATAAATATAGAAATATTGGTATCATGGCTCATATAGATGCTGGAAAAACTACTACTACAGAAAGAATTTTATATTACACAGGAAAAAGTCATAAAATAGGAGAGGTTCATGATGGTGCTGCCACTATGGATTGGATGGAACAGGAGCAAGAAAGAGGAATTACAATAACTTCAGCAGCAACAACATGTTTTTGGAACAATCATAGAATCAATATTATTGATACACCTGGACACGTAGATTTTACAATTGAAGTTGAAAGGTCATTAAAAGTTTTAGATGGAGCTGTTTGTGTTTTTGATGGAGTAGCAGGCGTAGAACCTCAATCAGAAACAGTATGGAGACAAGCGGATAAATATAAAGTTCCAAGAATTTGTTTTGTAAATAAACTAGATAGAACTGGTGCAGATTTTTATAGATGTGTAGATATGATTAAAGATAGATTAGGCTGCAAACCTTTAGTTCTACAACTTCCTATAGGTTCCGAAGCAGATTTAAAAGGAGTAGTAGATTTAGTAAAAATGAAAGCTGTAATTTGGCAAAATGAAGACCTTGGTGCAAAATTTGATATTGTAGATATTCCTGCAGATTTAAAAGAAAAATCAGACAAATATAGAAAAGAATTAGTTGAAGCTGCCGTAGAAGAGGATGAAAAACTTATGGAAGCTTATCTAGAAGGAAAAGAGCCTTCAGAAAGTGATTTAATTAAATGTATAAGAAAAGGAACATTGGGCTTCAGTTTTGTTCCTATAACTACTGGTTCAGCTTTTAAAAACAAAGGTGTCCAACCATTGCTCGATGCTGTTATAGATTATTTACCGAGCCCTCTTGATATAGGATCAATAGAAGCAACGAAACTTAACTCAGAAGATAAATTACAAATGAAATTTGCAGATAATGAACCTTTCTCTGCTTTAGCGTTTAAAGTGGCAAATGATCCTTTTGTGGGGTCACTTACTTTTATTAGAATTTATTCAGGAACAATTAAAGCAGGTACTTCTGTTTTTAATTCTTCCAAAGAAAAAACTGAGCGTGTAGGAAGAATGCTTCTAATGCATGCTAACAGCAGAGAAGACATCAAAGAAGCTACAACTGGTGATATAGTAGCTCTAGCAGGTCTTAAGTTTACTATTACTGGACATACCTTGTGTGAAGAAGATAAACCAATTTTATTAGAACCAATGGAATTTCCTGACCCAGTTATTGAAATTGCGGTAGAACCTAAAACAAAAGCAGACCAAGAAAAAATGGGTGAGGCTTTAGGAAGATTAGCTAAAGAAGACCCGTCATTTAGAGTAACTTCCGACGAAGAGTCTGGTCAAACTATAATAAAAGGAATGGGTGAATTACACTTAGATATTATTGTTGATAGGATGAAACGAGAATTTAAAGTGGAAGCGAACATAGGGGCTCCACAGGTAGCTTACAGAGAGACTATACTAGGTTCAACAGAAGTTACTTATATTCATAAAAAACAAAGTGGTGGTTCAGGACAATTTGCAAAAGTAACACTAAGCGTAGAACCTTTAGAGCCAGGCAAAGGAAGAGAAGTAGAGAATAAAATCAAAGGCGGATCCATACCTAAAGAATTTATTCCAGGTGTTGAAAAAGGAGTACTAAGTGTTGCGGAAAGTGGAATTTTGGCTGGTTTTCCAGTTATAGATTATAAAGTAACAATTTTAGATGGCTTGCATCATGATGTTGACTCAAGTGTATTAGCTTTTGAAATAGCTTCAAGGATGTGCTTTAGAGAAGCTTGCACAAAAGCTACATTAAAACTTTTAGAACCTATGATGAAAGTCGAAGTAGTGACACCAGAAGATTTCATGGGAGATGTAATTGGAGATTTAAATAGTAGACGAGGTCAAGTAGCTTCTACAGAAGCTAGAGGTAACGCTACCGCAATAAATGCAACCGTTCCTCTAGCGAATATGTTTGGTTATATTAATAATTTAAGGTCTTCTACACAGGGTAGAGCTCAATATACGATGCAATTTAGTCATTATGATAAAGTTCCCCAAAATGTTCAAGATGAAGTAACAAAGAAATTGGCTTAATTATGGAAAATCAAAATATAAGAATACATCTAAAGGCATACGATAATAAAATCTTGGATTTATCAACAGAAGAAATTGTAAATACAGCTAAGAGAACAGGAGCACAGGTAAAAGGACCAATCCCACTTCCAACACGTATAGAAAGATATACAGTTTTAAGATCTCCTCATATTGATAAAAAAAGCAGAGAACAATTTGAGTCAAGAACACATAAAAGATTAATAGATATTATTGAACCTACTCCTCAAACAGTAGAAGCTTTAATGAAATTAGATTTAGCTTCAGGTGTAGACATAGAAATTAAGATTTGATTATGAGCATAGGATTAATAGGAACAAAAATAGGAATGACCCGAGAGTTTATGAAAAGTGGGCAATCAGTTCCAGTAACAGTAATAAAAGTTGAAAAAGGTAGAGTTCTTGATGTCATAACAAAAGAAAAAAGAGGGTATAACGCAGTGAAACTTGGTTTCTTTAAGCTTAAAAATTCTAAATTAACAAAACAAATGAAAGGGTATTTTTCTAAAAAAAATACAGAACCTAAAAAAATTTTAAAAGAATTTAGAGTTGAAAGTAACGAACAGTATAAAGAAGGAAATGAATTAGGATTGGAAATATTTAAAGATAAGAAGTTTTTGGATGTAAGGTCTAAAACAATTGGAAAAGGGTTTGCTGGAGTAATGAAAAGATGGAATTTTGGTGGTTTGAGAGCATCTCACGGTGTTTCAGTGTCACATAGATCTCATGGTTCAACAGGGCAAAGACAAGATCCAGGTAAGGTTTTTAAAGGAAAAAAAATGGCTGGTCATATGGGAGATAAATTAAGAACAATGCTAAATTTAGAGATAATTAAATCTGATATTGAAAATAATTTATTATATTTAAGAGGGTCAATTCCAGGTTCTAAAAATACAACAGTTTTTTTAAGAGGTTCAGTAAAAAATATTACCAAAAAAACTCTTAATGAAAAACATGAAAGCAAATTAAAAAAAGCTGAAGCCAAAAAAGGTAAAAAATAAAATGAAACTTCCTTTATTAAAGATAGATGGATCGAAGAATGAAACAATTGAAGTATCAGATAAAATGATAAATCTTAAAGTAAATTATAAATTGATTAAATTTGTTATAGATTGGCAATTAAATCATGCTAAACCTCGAACAGCTAAAACAAAACAAAGAAACGAAATTAGAGGTTCAACAAAAAAAATTGTTGCTCAAAAGGGTAGTGGTGGAGCTCGTCATGCAAGTAAAAAAGCTCCTTTATTTGTTGGAGGTGGTGTAGCCCATGGACCAAAAGGAGCAGTTTACAAAGTAAAAAAAATAAACAAAAAGGTACGTAAACTTGCCCTAGCTCAAACTCTTTCAAAAAAGAACTCTGATAAAAAATTACATATATTAGCAGATGTAAAAAAAGAAATTAAAAAAACCAAAGATTTTAATAAGTTTCTTTTAAAAAATAATCTTTCAAATGTTTTAATCATCTCAGACTCTGACTCTTTAAAGAATATAAATAAGTCAGCAAGAAACATTAAAAATTTAAAATTGATTAAACAAGAAGGGACAAATATTTATGATTTGTTTAAATACAAGAATATTATAATGACATCTTCGTCAGTAAAAAAAATTGAAGATAGGATTTTAAATGAAAAAAATTAACTATATAGACTCCATAAGAAATCCTATTATAACAGAAAAAGCTACTATTTTATCTGAACAAAACAAAACTGTTTTTAAAGTTCATAGTAAAGCTAATAAGAAGAATATTAAGAAAAATATTGAAAAATTATTTAAAGTTAACGTAGTTAAAATAAATATTATAAATCGAAAAGCAAAAGTAAAAATGAAACAAGGAAAAAAATCTTACAAAAGTGGATATAAAAAGGCAATTATAACACTTAAAAAAGGTCAAAGTATAGATTTAACAACTGGAATTTAAATATGGCATTAAAAACTTTTAAACCTTACACTAAATCAACTAGAGCAACAGTAGTTGTTGACAAAAGTGGATTATGGAAAGGATCTTCTTTTAAGCCATTAACTCGTGGCCAAAAATTTAGTGGTGGTAGAAATAACAAAGGTCGAATTACCTCAAGACACATTGGAGGAGGATCTAAGCATAAATTTAGAATTATTGATTTTTTCAGAAAAAAGAAAAATATTTCCGCCACAGTTGATAGAATAGAGTACGATCCAAATAGAACTGCTTATATTGCTCTAATTACTTATGAAGATAAAGAAAAAAAATATATAATTTGTCCTCAAGGTTTAAAACAAGGAGATAAGATTCAATCTGGCAAAAATGCTGAGATAAAAATTGGAAACTGTCTAGAATTAAAAGATATTCCTCCTGGGACATCGTTACATAATGTTGAATTAATACCGGGTAATGGCGGCAAACTTGCTAGGTCGGCAGGAGCATCAATAACTCTTTCAGGCTATGACGGTGATTATGCAATATTAAAATTATCTTCAGGAGAAACAAGAAAAGTGAATAGCACATGTCTTGCAACAATTGGAGTAGTTTCAAATCCTGACCAAAAAAATATTAAAATTGGTAAAGCAGGGAGAAATAGATGGAGAGGGAAAAGACCACAAACTAGAGGAGTTGCAATGAATCCAGTCGATCACCCTCATGGAGGTGGAGAAGGTAAGACTTCAGGAGGAAGAAGTCCTGTCTCTCCTTGGGGTCAATCAGCTAAAGGTTTAAAAACTAGAAGACCTCAAAGAAGTGATAAATTAATTATAACAAGAAGAAAGAAAAGAAAATAATGACTAGATCTGTATGGAAAGGTCCTTTTGTACACCCAAGTTTACTAAAAAAAATAGATAAACTAAAAGAGTCCCCTAATAAAAAACCAATTAAAACTTGGTCAAGAAATTCTACGATTATACCAGATTTTGTAGGACATAGCTTTATGATTCATAACGGTAAATCTTTTATACCGATAACTATTTCTGAAGAAATGGTCGGTCATAAATTGGGAGAATTTGCTCCAACAAGATTTTTTAAAGGTCATACACCAGCTGATAAAAAAGCAGCAGCTGCAGAGCCAGCTAAAGCAACAGGAGATAAAGATGCAAAAAAATAATACTACAGTTAAAGCAATAAATAAAAATGTTAGAACAAGTCCAAGAAAATTATCTTTAGTATTAAATTTTATTAAAGGAAAAAAGGCAGACATAGCTTTGAAAGATTTAGAATTTTCAAGAAAAAGAATAGCTAAACAAGTTAGTAAAACTGTTAAGTCAGCAATTTCTAATGCAGAAAACAATCATCAGTATGATATAGATAATTTATTTGTTAAAGAAGCTTACGTTGGAAAGTCTTTAGTTATGAAAAGATTTAGACCTAGAGCTAAAGGAAGGGCAAGTCCAATAAAGAAACCTTTTAGCAGAATAACAATTGTATTAGAGGAAAAAAAGGAAAAAAAGGAAATAAAGGTAAATAAGTAATGGGACAAAAAATAAATCCAATAGGTTTAAGATTAGGAGTAAATCGGGGGTGGGATTCAACTTGGTTTGCAAAAAAGAAAGATTTTGGAAAATATTTAATAGAAGATTTTAAAATACGAAACTATATAAAAAAGAATATTATTAATTCAGGAGTGTCAGAAATTATAATAGAAAGATCATCAAAAAAATGCACTGTTTCTATTCATACCTCTAGGCCAGGATTTGTTATTGGAAAAAAAGGTTCTGATATAGAAAAAATAAAGAAGAATATAATGAAAATTACAGATAGTGATGTAAATGTAAATATAAAAGAAATAAAAAAACCAGAGTTAAATGCAAATTTGGTAGCTGAAAATATTGCACAACAATTAGTAAAAAGGATAGCTTACAGAAGAGCAATGAAGAGAGCCATGCAATCAGCTATGAGATTAAATGCAAAAGGAATTAAAGTAATGCTAAGTGGTAGATTAGCTGGAAATGAAATAGCAAGAACTGAGTGGCTTAGAGAAGGAAGCATTCCTTCACATACTTTAAGAGCAGATATCGATTATGGTTTTGCTGAAGCTCTAACTACTTATGGGATAATTGGTGTTAAAGTTTGGATTTATAAAGGAGAATTAATGGCCAAAGATGTAGAAAAAGAAAAAAAGGAAAGGGTAAAAAATGCTACAGCCAGTAAGAACTAAATATAGAAAAGCTTTCAAAGGTAGAATACATGGTAAAGCATCCAGAGCTGTAAAATTAAATTATGGACAGTTTGGGTTGAAAGCTATGGAGCCTGAAAGAATAATAGGCAAACAAATTGAAGCTGCTAGAGTTGCTTTAACAAGATATATGAAAAGAACTGGAAAAGTATGGACTAGAATATTTCCCAATATACCTGTCTCTAAAAAACCAACAGAAGTCAGAATGGGTAAAGGTAAAGGTTCGCCTGAATATTATGCTTGTAGAGTTAAACCTGGCAGAATAATTTTTGAAGTAGATGGTGTTACAGAAGAAGTAGCAAAAATAGCACTTTATAAAGCATCAGCAAAATTACCAATAAAAACTAAATTTATAAGAAGATAATTGTATGGCAAAAAAAAAGGAAGATAAGAAATTAACTAAAGATCAGGCTGAAAAAAAGATATTAACTTTGAAAAAAGATTTATTTAATATTAGATTTAAGAAAATTAATAATCAGGTAGATAATCCGGCTCAATATAACCTGATAAAAAAAAATATAGCTAGATTATACACAACTATAAAAAATTCAAAATGACAAAAAAAATTTTAAAGGGTGTAGTAACAAGTGCAAAAAGCAATAAAACTATTGTTGTAGAAGTAACTAGAAAATTTAAACATCCTTTTTATGGAAAAGTTATTAAAAGAACTAAAAAATACCACGCTCATGATGAAAACAACAAATTTAAAGAAGGAGAAAACGTTTCAATTATAGAATGTAAACCAATATCAAAAAGAAAAACTTGGCAGGTAATGAAATAATGATTCAAGTACAAACAGAATTGATGGTGGCTGATAATACTGGAGCTAAACGAGTTGAATGTATAAAAGTATTAGGTGGCTCAAAACGTAGATATGCTTCAGTAGGTGATTTAATAGTTATTAGTGTTAAAGATGCTATTCCTAAAGGTAAAGTTAAAAAGGGAGCAGTTCACAAAGCAGTTGTCGTTAGAACAAGAAAAGAAATTTATAGAGATGATGGATCTAAAGTACAATTTGATACAAATGCAGTTGTATTAACAGATGAAAAAGGGGAACCTATAGGAACTAGAATTTTTGGACCAGTTACAAGAGAATTAAGGACTAGAGGACATACTAAGATTATTTCACTTGCACCGGAGGTGCTTTAAAATGAATTTAAAAAAAGGAATTCAAGTAAAAATCATTTCTGGAAAAGATAAAGGAAAAACTGGAGAAATTTTAGAAATTAATAGAAAAAAAAATGCAGTAAAAATCAAATCAATTGGGATGATAAAAAAACATTTAAAACCAACCAAAGAAAATAAAGGTGGAATAATTTCTAAAGAAAGTTTTATACACCAATCAAATGTAAAAAATTTAGATGAAAATAAAAAAGAAAAAAAAATTGAAGGTAAAAAATGATACCTAGACTAAAAACCATATACGATAAAGAAATTACAGCAAAACTTATGGCAAAGTTAAATTGTAAAAATAAAAATCAAGTTCCTAAAATAAGTAAGATAGTTTTAAATATGGGACTTGGAGAAGATGCATCTGATACAAAAAAACTTAAATCCTCTGTAGATGATATGGCTTTAATAGCTGGTCAAAAACCAATTATTACTAAGTTTAAAAAATCTATATCAAACTTTAAAACTAGAAAAGGATCTAATGCAGGAGTTAAAATTACTTTAAGATCAAACAAAATGTATGAGTTTATAGATAGGCTAGTAAACATTGCTTTACCAAGAATCAAAGACTTCAGAGGATTAACTTCAAATGGTTTTGACAGTTCTTGTAATTATTCTTTTGGTATTAAAGAACATATCATTTTTCCAGAAGTAAACTTTGATAAGGTAGAAAAAATAAGAGGGCTAGACATAACAATTGTTACATCAAGTAAAACAAAGGAAGGTGCTTTAGAATTGCTTAAAGAATTTAACTTTCCAATAAATAATAAAAAAAACTGAGGTATTAATGGCTAAAACAAGTGCAATACAAAAAAATCTAAAAAGAATTAAGCTAGCAAAAAAGTATGCTAACAAGAGAGCGGCGTTAAAAAAGATAATTAAGAATAAAAAACTTGAATTATCTGAAAGATTTGCAGCTCAACTAAAATTAAATAAATTACCAAAAAATTCTTCAAAAATAAGAATAAGAAATAGATGTGAGGTTTCAGGTAGACCTCATGGAGTTTACAGAAAATTAAAAATATCAAGAATTGCGCTCAGAGATATGGCTTCTTCTGGCAAAATTCCTGGAATAACTAAATCGAGCTGGTAAGGAGGGCTATGACACTAACAGATCCTATAGGAGATATGTTTTCAAGAATTAGAAACGCACAAATGAGATCATTAAATTCAATTAATATACCTTCGTCTAATTTTAGAAGAAATATTTTAAAAATACTTAAAAATGAAGGTTACATAAAAGATTTTTATATTGAAAAATCAGAAGACAACAAGATCCTTTTAAAAATTAACTTGAAATATTATGAAGGTGATCCAGTAATTAAAGAAATTAAAAGAATTTCAAAACCAGGAAGAAGAGTTTATTCAAGAGCAAACAGCATACCAAGAGTAATGAATGGTCTAGGTTTAGCAATTCTTTCAACTCCTAAAGGAGTAATGAGTGACACAGAAGCAAAAGAAAATAATGTAGGTGGGGAGATAATTTGTAGGGTATTTTAATGTCTAAAATTGGTAAAAAAAATATAACAATTCCAAAAGAGTCATCAATTAAAATTGATGGCGGTAGTTTAACTATAAGTGGTCCAAAAGGATCTCAATCATTAACTATAAATGATAAAATATTTTCTTCAAAAGTAAATGATAAAAATGAATTTCAAATTTTACCTTTAAATAAAAAGATTGATAAAAAAACTAGTGTGATGTGGGGTACCTATAGAAGTTTAATTAATAATGCTGTTACAGGTGTTTCAAAAGGGCACGAAAAAATTTTAGAGTTAAGTGGAGTGGGTTTTAGAGCAAACATTAAAGGGGAAAATCTGAATTTACAAATAGGTTTTAGCCATGATGTGAATTTTAAAATTCCTAAAGATATAAAAATAACTGTTGAGAAGCAAACTACTATTAAGATTAATGGCGTAGATAAAGATTTAGTATCTAAAATTTCTGCTGATATTAAAAATCTTAAACCAGTAGAACCTTATAAAGCTAAAGGAATTAAAGAAAAAAATCAGTTTGTTTTAAGAAAAGAAGGAAAGAAAAAATAATGAAAAAAATTAATAATAAAGTTAAAAGAAAACTAAGAAATCGAAAAAAATTAAAAGAAGTTAGCTTTAATAGATATAGAATATCTGTATCAAAATCATTAAATAATTTATTTGCACAAATTATTGATGATAAAGAGAAAAAAACACTTGTTTCTGCTTCTTCGATTGAAAAAGAAATAAAAAAAAATAAGATAAAAAAAATAGAAAAATCAAACCTAATAGGAGAAATTTTAGCTAAAAGAGCTAAAGAAAAAAATATTGATAAAGTATATTTTGATAGAGGTCAATATAAGTACCACGGAAGAATAAAAGCTTTTGCAGAAACTCTTAGAAAGAATGGATTAAAATTTTAAAATGCCAGAAAATAAAAAAATTGAAAGTGATATTAAAGAAAAACTAGTTGCTATTAACAGAATTACTAAAGTAGTAAAAGGTGGTCGAAGATTTGGTTTTGCAGCTCTTGTTGTTGTAGGAAACCAAAAAGGTTCCGTTGGTATTGGTCAGGGAAAATCAAAGCAGGTACCAGATGCAATTAAAAAAGCAACAGAGTTTGCTAAAAAAAACTTAATTCAAATTCCACTTAAAGAAGGCAGAACTTTACATCATGATGTTAAAGGAAAAAACGGTTCAGGAAAAGTTTTTATGAGAGCAGCACCCTCAGGAACTGGAATAATTGCCGGTGGTCCCATAAGATCAGTGTGTGAAGTTCTAGGTGTTCAAGATGTTGTAGCTAAGTCACTTGGATCTGCTAATCCTCATAACGTATTGAAAGCATGTATTAATGGACTTAAATCACAGAATTCACCAAAGATTTTATCAGCAATCAGAGGCAAAAAAATTTCTGATATAGTTTTAAAAAGGGAAACTAAATAATGGAACTAAATAACTTAAAAAAAAATAACAAAAAAAAAATTAGAGTTGGTAGAGGGATAGGCTCAGGAAGAGGTAAAACATCTTCAAGAGGTCATAAGGGTCAAAAGTCTAGATCAGGAGTAGCTATAAAAAGCTTTGAAGGTGGACAAATGCCTTTGTATAGACGTTTACCTAAAAGAGGATTTAAAACACTAAACAAAAAAGACACTGCAATATTAAACTTATCAAAAATTCAATATTTTTATGAGAAAAATAAGCATGATTTAAAAACTAATTTAAATTTAGAGTCTCTAAAAAGTAAAAAATTAATAAATAAGAATTTTTCAAAATTAAAGATATTAGGATCAGGTGAGTTAAAGATAAAGTTAGATATTTCTGCTAACTTTGCATCAAAGCAGGCTCAAGAAAAAGTAAAAAAAGCTGGTGGTTCAATAAATATTCTTAAAAAATAATTCAATATGTCTAGTGAATCTTTAAATACTGCAGGGGCCTTTAGTCAAGCAAAAGATTTAAAAAATAGAATACTATTTACCGTTTTACTTTTGATCGTATACAGATTGGGCACTTATGTTCCTCTTGCAGGAATAGATCCAGCAGCTTTAAAAGAAATTATGGCCTCTAGTCAAAAGGGTTTGTTAGGTATGTTTAACATGTTTTCTGGAGGTGCGGTAACCAGAATGGCAATTTTTGCTTTAGGCATAATGCCTTATATTTCTTCTTCTATTATAGTTCAGCTACTTACAGGTGTTTCAGATTATTTTAAAAGTTTAAAAGAACAAGGTGAAATGGGAAGAAAAAAAATTACTCAAATAACAAGATATGGAACTGTTTTAATAGCATGTTTACAAGGATATGGAGTCTCAGTAGGTTTAGAAAATGCAGGTAATTTAGTTATAGAACCTGGTCTTGGATTTAGAATTATAACTACAATTTCTTTAGTTGCTGGAACTACTTTTCTAATGTGGTTGGGTGAACAAATAACTTTAAGAGGAGTTGGAAACGGAATTTCTTTAATAATTTTTTCTGGCATAGTCGCAGAAATTCCAAGAGCTTTGGCTTCTACATTTGAGTTAGGACGTACAGGCGCACTTTCGGCAGTGATGATTGTAGGAATATTTGTTTTAGTTATACTTACAGTATTTTTTATAGTTTTTTTTGAGAGGGCGATGAGAAAAATTTTAGTGAATTATCCTAAAAGACAGGTAGGAAATAAAATGTATGGAGGTGAATCTTCTCATTTACCACTTAAAATTAATACAGCTGGAGTTATACCAGCAATATTTGCTTCTGCTTTGTTGTTGTTACCTATTACAGTTTCAAATTTTGGGTTTGCAGACTCAGATTTATTTTTAAAAATATCATCTATGTTTACACAAGGACAACCGTTATATATGTTGCTATATGCTTCAGGAATAATATTTTTTTCTTTTTTTTATACTTCAATTGTTTTCAATCCAAAAGAAACAGCAGAAAATTTAAGAAAATATGGAGGATATATCCCAGGTATTAGACCAGGTGAAAGAACAGCAGAATACATTGAGACTATTTTAATTAGATTAACTACAGTTGGAGCTTTATATCTAACTTTTGTTTGCTTAATGCCAGAATTTCTAATAGCAAAATATCCAATCCCTTTCTATTTAGGTGGAACATCAATTCTAATTGTTGTTGTTGTAGCCATGGATACAGTAACTCAAGTTCAGACAAGACTTATGAGTTCTCAATATGAATCTTTAATCAGAAAGACTAAGTTTGGAAAATAATTAGTTTATGAATCTAATTATATTTGGCCCTCCGGGTGCAGGCAAAGGAACACAAGCAGATTTTATAGTAAATAAATATGATTTATATCAACTATCGACAGGAGAGGTTCTTAGAAACGAAATTAAAAATAAAACAGATTTAGGAAATGAAATTTCATCTATCATCAATTCTGGATCTTTAGTTTCTGATAATATAGTTAAAAAGTTAGTTGAGATTTTCATTTCAGACAAAAGATATAAAGATAGATTAATTTTTGATGGTTATCCAAGAAACTTAATTCAGGCAGAAACTTTACAAGAATTACTTAACAAATATGGCCAGAAAATAGATCTTGTTCTGAAATTATCTGTATCGCTAGAAACTATAAAAAAAAGAATTTTAGAAAGAAGTACGCTTGAAAAAAGAGCTGATGATAGTGAACAAATAGCAATTAAAAGATACAAAACTTATGAAAAATCCACTGAACCTGTTATTGAATATTATAAAAAATTGAATTTATTAAAGGTTATTGATGGTGAGAGGCCAATTGAGCTAATAAATAAAGAAATTAGCGATATTATTAGCCTTATATAGAGTTGACTTTAAATAATTAGGCAATATAAATACGGCTTTGA
>MDTB01151889.1_pt1 | contig 19243 bp, 18 predicted proteins | sample 811161 | NCBI WGS metagenome assembly MDTB01 (sample SAMN05326650, study PRJNA326480) | marine metagenome | isolation source: seawater | place: Mediterranean Sea | collected 2009
ATTACTTGAGCTATCAAAATTTCTTTTTTGGTCAAAAAAAGATGAATTTGAAAATAATATAAATAAATATTTAAATCTTTTTGATAAATTAGATTCAAATAAAGTGAGTGTTATATCACATGAGGGATATTCAAATTTTTCCTCAAATCCGAATTTTAGGATTGATGAAATTTTTTTAAGGCTTAAGAAAATTTCTGAAATTAAAAATATAAGATTTAAATTTATTTTAGTTATTAGAAGACAGGGGGAGTATATAAAAAGCAGATATGCACAAGGACATGGATTAACAGGATTTTATTCAGTGAATAAAAATTTCACGAAATTTAATGAATTGAAAAATTATTTCTATAGGAAAGAAAAAACAAAATATGAAATTAATGCATTCGAAACTTTTGATTATTTTAAAACTTATAAGGACTTAAAAAATATTTTAAATTCTGAACCAAAAATTTTAATCTATGAAGATTTATCAATTAATCCAAAATATTTTATAAATTCTTTAGTCGATTTTTTAGGTATCAAAGACCAAAATATTTTTAAAAATATTGATTTTTCTGTTAAAAATATTGGCAGAAAAGATCCTGTATCTGGAGAGTATTTTAGAAAAAAAAACATCTATCATAAACCACTCAGAGGTTCGCTAAATTTATTGGCGGACTTCACTCCATTTAAGAGTTTTTTTTTCAATTTATTTTCAAGAAAGTTTAAGGATAAAGTAAAAATTATATCTTACAAAATTGATAGACTCGTTAATAGGCATGATAAAATTATTTTAACAAAGGCTGATGAGTATAAAATAAAAGAATATTATAAAGTAAGTAATAAAAATCTTTCAAAACTGCTTCAAAGAAATTTAAATGATTTAGGATACTGAGTTAGTTTTTATTTCTTTAGGAACATTATTATAATAATGAAAGGAATTTAAGTTTTTATAATATTCTTCATTATTTTGTGTAATGTAATTTTTTATAAAAGAATTTTGTATCTTATATCTTTTATAAGAAAAAAATTTATCAAATCTATATTGAATGAAAAAACGCCAATTTAGCTCATACTTAAGTTTATCTCTTATTTTTTTTGGAAAAAATTTAAATTCAGAAATTTTATTTATTGACATCTGAAAATTATAAAGATTAGAATTAAATAATTTAAGAAATTTATTCAATTTAAAAGTCAATTTCATTCCATAATAACTGTAACTTCTATTTTTAAATTTATTATTTATACTTAATTTTTTAATATTTTCACTCTTAAAAACCTTAGACCAAATTTCTAAATTTTTATTATCTTCATATTTTATTATATAAACATTTTTAAATTCTTTTGAGTAAAGATTAATTAATCTTTCATATGAAAATTTTTCATAATTAATAAAATAATATTTTTTATTTTGTAAATTTTTTTTACTATTTACATTATCTAAAAAAAATTCTTCTTCGGACCCTATTTGAAATGAGTGATAACTTTGACAAAACATTGATGTGAAATAGTCAATAGGATTTCTGATAGTAATTATTATATTAGCATCTCTCCCAAATTTTTTAATATTAATGTTGAGACTTTCCTCCCAAGTTATGGGGCTAAAAAACTCTCCTACCAAGTCATCAAATGATAAAAAATAATTGTCTAAGGATAAAAAATCGTGATTAATATCTTTGTTAAAATATTTAATATTTAGCAAATTTGATATTTTTGGAAAAACTTCATTTTGAAGGAATGATGTGCCATTTTTTCCAAGGCCTATGTGAACATATTTCATTATTTCTATTAAAAAATCTTTTACAGTAATTTGCTTTTGATTTAAATTTAATAATTAAAGTAATTTAATTCATTATAGTTTTTTTTCAAAACAGACCATGTCATGGGTCTTTTTTTTATTTTTTGATAAAAAATAATTTCTGAAGAGGGCAATTTTTTTAAAACCATTTTTTTTAAAAACTTTTATACTAGGTATATTTTCTGAATAACATCTTCCGTAAGCTATTCTTAATTTCATTTTTTTTGCTATTTTCAGGGACATCTTAACTGCAAAACTTACAATGCCTTTATTAGAATGATTTGTATCACCCAACATAAAGCCAATATCACAATGTTTATTAAAATAATCAATTGAATCAATCTCAAGTACTCCTACAAATATTTTATTGTATAAAATTTTAAATACTTGAGACTTTTTAGATTTAATCTTTTTTTTTAAAAATAATTTTTGACTTTTAATAGTATGCTTTAAAAATTTTCTATTAGTGAATGACGAATTTTTTTTATTATTCAACCAATCTACCCAATTTTTTAAATTTTCTTTTCCATTAATTTTTTTTAGTTCTATTTTCACAGAATTTTATTTCACAATATCCAAAATTTTTTGCATAACTTTTTGTTTATCACAAGTAATTCTAATAAAATACTTACTTTTCAATATAGATTTTTTTGTGACAATGTTATTTTTTTTTAAATTATTAAAAGATTTAATCATAATTTTTTTGCTATCAAATTTAAGAAAAATTGAATTTCCCTTTGAATTATTGACTTTAAAACCTTTTTGCCTCAATTTTTTGACCAAGTATTCCCTTCCTAACTTAACGCTTTGTTGATATTCTTTCATTAATTTTCTGTTTTTTAAAAAAAATTCTAAAATTTTTCCAGAATAAATAGACAATGGATAAGGTGTTTGTAGGTATTTAAATTTTTTAATATTTTCTTTATGACTTACTAAAAACCCGACTCTATGTGGCGCCATTCCTAAACTTTTTGTTGCACTTCTTAAAATATATAAATTTTTATATTTTTTTACTAAATTAATAAAAGATACATGGCCAAAACCATAATAAGATTCATCAATAAAAAATTTTTTTTTTTTCCATCTTTTTAAAAGATTTTCAAATTCATCTAATTTTATATCAAAATTTGAAATTTGATTTGGGTTTGTATAAAAAATTATATCAGCTTTTGGTATGAATTTGTAAAGCTGATGTTTATCTAAATTAAATAAATTTATATTTTTGTCATTGTATAAATAGCGCACTTTTTTAAATCTTATTTTTAAACTATTTAAATAAACATCGTACATTTGATAGTTATAGTCATTTATACATGCAGTTAAATTTTTTTTGTAATTGAATATTATAAAATCTCTTATTACAGAGTCTCCACCATGAAAATAACAAAAATTTTCATTAGAAACCCCCAGGTATCTTGAAACTCTTTTACTTATATCATTTATACTTTTTGGGTTAAAATAAGACGTAAATTCTTGTTTAGTGATATTCTTGGAAATTTTATTAATTATATTTTTATCCCAATCAGATACTTTTTCGTTTCTATCACATCGGATCTGGTTATGCTTTCTCGTATCAAATCTGTCTTTTCTATTTACTGCTAAAATTCTATTGAAAATATCCATTTATTGACTAATAACTAGAACAAATGAATAAAATTGCAAGAGAATATAAAGAAAAAGGATTTGTAATTGTAAGAGGAGTGTATTCAAAAACAAAATCAAAAAGAATTCTAAAAAAAATTAAATCTTTAAATGTCGATAATTATGAAAATTCAAAAGAAAAAAATGGTTATCCATTTAGAATAACAAATATAAGCAAAAATAATCCAGAGTTATTATCTTTGTGTAATGATAAAAAAATTGTTAAAATTTTAGAGAAATGTTTAGGTGATAAAATTCAATACTTCAAAGATAAATTTGTTTCCAAACAAAAAGGAGGGAGAGTTTTTGTTCCTCATATAGACGGGGCATTTAGAACTTATAATTATAGGTTAAAAAAGAAAACTAATGGTTGGTTTATTTATGCAAAAAAATTTATTCATTTACAAATTTTATTATCAAAAAATACAAAAAAAAACGGATGTTTAAATATTTGTAAATTAGAAAGTGAAGATCCAATTTATTATCAAAAAAAATATTTTAAAACAAAATGGTCAAAAGTTTCTTCTGAATTTCCCAAACAATTTCACAAAAAATTTTATAAATCTGGCAAACCGTTTACTGGAAAAGCAGGTGATGTTTTAATCTTTAACCCTCTATGCCCACACTTTTCATTTACAAATAAAACAAATTCAAAGAGAAATACCTTTTTAATTACTTTTAACGGAAAAAGTTATGGAGATAATTATAAATTGAGCAATTATGATAAAAAATTAGTAGTCGAAAAGAAAAAATCTTTCGTAGATAAACAATAAAACTATGTATAATTACATTTATGGACAAAAAAAAGAAATTTTAAATCAACCAAAAAATTTTCTCATATTCATAAAAAGACTTTTACCTAAGTACGCTAACTCACTACCAGATTCAGGAGCAATCACATTACTTGATATGGTAAAAAAATTGGGTAATAAAAAAAGTTCAATAATTGAAACTGGAGTTGGTGCATCGACTATTTCACTTTTTCTAGCTGCTTATCTTTACAATAAAAAATTATATTCATTTGATCATAATCCAGATAAAATTTCATTAATAAGAACAGTCATAAATGAATCAATTTGTGCCCCTTTAAATATAAAATCATCAGATTATTGGACACCAATCGCATCTAACAGTGTTGATATGCACACAGGTATTAATTGTTTGTCAGAATTCAAAGAAAATTTTAATTTTGGCTTTTTTGATAGTGCCCACTCTTTAAGATTTTTATTAGAGGAAGTTTCAACCTTTTATAAAATTGCCAACAAAAACTTTATATTAGGTATAGATGATGGTGAAAAAATTAATAATAGAGATTTCCATTTCGATTTTGTGAACATGATAAGAACAAAAATTAATTTAAAAAAAATTAAAAATCCAAAATCAAATGAATGTAATTTCTTTTATAAAGAAATTAATAGTTTTTTAAAAAAAAATTCAATGAAAGTTGTGAAACTTAAAACTTTCTTTGAAAAAAATTTAGAAAATGATTTATATTTTAATTTTTTTGGAAATGACACATCTTATGAAGCGCACGAGGATAAAAAAAATATAAGCAATTTTAAATATCAAAATTTATTTAAAAAATTACCAAAAAAATATAAGGAAACTTATAAGAATAGAATTAGTTTTTTTAAAGTAATTAAATAATTAGATTTTATTAAATATTTTAAGTTTATTATGCCAAACCTTTGCATGTTTGTGTCCATGTATTTTTCCGTCAGCATTACATTTATTACATGGAGAGATATCTCTTTTTTCAGTGAGATGCTTAGTTCTATATTTATTCATGATCTTTCCACTCCATACTTCAAAAAAATGTTCTTGCATTACATTGCCAACCGGCAACCTTCTATCCCAATCTTGAGGACATAGGTATACGTTTCCATTCCAATCAATTAAAAGTTGGTAGCTACTGTAATAACAACCTCTGTTTATATCAATTTTTTTTTGTTCTCCTATGTTAATATTTCCAACTCTATTGGTTAATTTTACTCCAAAATCCTCATCTGAATTGTGCCATCTATTTCTTAAAACTACAAAATCCTTGTCTATGCCAGCTTCATTGATCATTTTTTCAAAATAATCTATTTGATGCTCGCCGTCATACATGCTGATAATAAGTTTAGTTGTTTTAGATTCAAAAATTTTTTTTAATAATGACGGTTTTAAAGGATCTCCATTCGTTACTATTTCAACTCCGCCTAATTCACCAATGATATTCACAAATTGAACAAGATCTTTATGTAACAATGGTTCGCCATATCCACATATACTGAAAGCACCTTGAAATCCTATTTCTTTTAAATCCTCGTAAAGCTTATTTATAAATTTTAAATTCATTTTTTGGTAAGTATTTGGAGCTATATCGAAGTCGGACTTTGGGCAAAAACTGCAAATTCTGTTGCATACGTCAATTAAACTTAATTCAATCCAACTTGGCAAAGGTACATTTTTGTAAAATTGTGGATCTCTATCTAATATAGGTTTTTTTCTATTAATGTTGTTTTGGATTGTTTTTTTCGGATCTAAACTATATAGGTTCGATCTATGATTAATTAATTTATTATTCATCTTTATTTAATAAAAGACAGTTATTAGAATACACTCTAAAAATATGCAAGAAATAAATATATTAAACGAAGGCTATAATTACGGTAAATTAGCTTCAATATCAAAAGGTTCAATAATCAAAATAAATAACAAATCCTATATTGATTTATCTTACTCTGCAGGAAGTATTATATTAGGCCATAGCAACAAGATTTTTAAAAAAATTTTAAATGAAATTTTGAAAAAAAATATATCAAACTATGCTTTTCCAAATATATACGCAATAAAATTTAGCTCATCTTTAAAAAAAATTTTTCCAAATTACGATAAGTTTATTTTTTGCAACTCAGGATCTGAGGCAATAATAAAAGGGATAAGAATATGTAGAGCTATTAGTGGAAAAAAAATTATAATCAATACTTCTGGTAGTTGGCATGGATCAGTAAATGAAACACTTTATACTTCAAATAAAAATCATAAACCAATCAAGCTTTCAGATGGTCTTCCTAAACACACAAAAAATGAATTAAGATTTATTCCATATGGTGATAAAAAAAAATCTAAAAAAATTTTAGATAAATATAAAAATAAAATTAGCTGTATTTTAATTGAACCAATTCAAGGAGCATTACCATCCTCGGATAATCTAGATTATGTTAAATTCCTATACAATTACGCAAAAAAAAATAATATTATAATTTTTTTCGATGAAATTATTACTGGTTTAAGAGATAGTAAAAACTCATTTCAATCAAGATTCAAATTTAAGCCAAACGTATCTGTTTTTGGAAAGTCATTTGCGGGTGGTCTACCAATTGGAATAATTGCTATAGATAAGAAAATAGATAGTAAAATAAAATCAAAAAAATTAAATATCTTTTTTGGAGGAACATTCTCAGGAAACTCAATAACAATGTACGTTGCAAATTCTATAACTAATTATTTATTCAAAAACAAAAATATAAGGTTAGATTTGGAAAAAAAAACTGATAAATTTAAGTTTGAATTAAATAGATTTATAAGTAAAAATAATATAGATGCACGGGTTTATAGCTATTCTTCAATGGCAAGAATTGTTTTCTCAAAAAAAAATATATATAATAGAACTCAAAGAGATTTTTTTGAAAAAAATAACAAAAAAATTATAGATAAATTTTCAAAATACGTGTGGAAAAAAGGAATATATTTTCCTAGGAATGGAATAATTTTTTTTTCTTTTGCAAACACTCAAAAAGAAATTAATTATGTAAAAAAAATAATTGAACAAGGATTAAAATTACTTCAAAAATGAAAAAAAAAGTCACCGCAGTTATAATTGCTAGAAAAAATAGTACTAGAATACCAGGTAAAATGTATAAAAAACTTAATGGTAAATCTTTAATTGAATTGAAAATTTCACATTTATTGAAAACAAAAGTTGACGAAATTGCAGTAGGTAGTGACGATGAAAACTTGAGAAAGATATGTAATAAATTAAATTCTAAAAAAATTAAATTTTATAAAAGACCTGGGTATTTTTGTAACGAAAAAGTAGCTAGTGCAAACGAAACCATAAAAAATATGCTTTCCTATATTAATACCGACGTAGTTCTTTGGTCTTATCCAACAAATCCACTAACAACACATAAACACTATAACGAGGCGTTAAGCTTATATTTTAAAAAAATAAAGAGGGGATTTGATGGTTTATTTTCAGTAAATAAAACTCTTAACTATTTTTGGGGCGTAGATAAGAAACCTATAAATCATAATCCTAATGAGAAAAGACACACAAGACTTTCAGAGGGGAAAATAAATCCTTTGTATGTTGATAATGGTGCTATTTTTATAAGAGATTATAAATCAATGCTTAAAGATGGAAATCATTGGTCAAAAAAAGGTTTTATGTATGTAATGAATGAAAAGAGTGGATGGGATATAAATTTTCAATGGGATTTAGATGCATGTAAACTTAAATCATTCAAAAAGAAGTTATTTTAATCTTATTTTATGAAAGAAATAAATTTTGGAGTTATAACCGACTCCCCATCTCCTAGAGTTGCATATGAACTTAATAAAAAATTTTATGACCAGGCAAAAAAACATTTTAGAAAAATTTACTATATAAATTTAAAAAATTTAATTAAAAGACGAACAAAAAAAACACCAAAAGGTGAAATAAAATTTATTTCTAAAGTTTTTAAGGTTTATACACCAAAAAATTATTATGATTTAGATCAATATCTAAAAAAAAAAAAATTTATTTTATCTGTTTCTTTAGGAAAAGATTTCAAATATTTTAAAATTTGGTATATTTTAAAAAAAAGAAAACATAAGCTATTTTATCATCTAAACCTTGGAATACTTTCAACAAAAAAAAATTTCTATACTGGAAATTTTTTAAGTAATTTAATTGATAGACTAAAAAAGATCTTTTTAGTTAATATTTCTTTTAAATTATATAGATATTTAGTTTTAGTTAAGATATTTCCTAATATAGATTATATATTTGAATCATCTAGGCTATTTAAAAATAATTTTGTCAACTCACCTGCAAAAAAAATTGAAAAATTTTTTGGAATTAAAAATATAGCACTATACCAAAAAATAATCCATATAAATAGTAGAGCTTATGATGAAGTTATCGATGAGATTAAAGATATTGATGAAAAATATATAACGTTTTTAGATTCAGGTTTTGATCATCCAGATAGAGAAAGATTTGATAAAAAGGCAACTGAAAGCCAAAGAAAAGATTATTACCAAGATTTAAAAAAAATTTTATTAAGATTTTCTAAAATTTATAGAAAAAAAATTGTTTTTTGTAGTCATCCGAAATCTAATATAAGTGTTATTAAAAAATATTTGAAAAATATTAAAGTTATAAAATACAAGACAAGATTTTATATATTGAGATCAAAAATTATATTTTTTCATGAGTCCAGCTCAGCTTTAGATGCAATGATCTTAAAAAAAAAATTATGGTCCCTTAAGAGCAAGACAATGGGTAAATTCTTTGAAAGTAGAAATAGGCTCTACCCTGATATGATAAATTGCCCCTCCTCAGAAATGTCTGATTTATTAAAAATAGAAATAAAGACAATAAAAAAAATACTTGATAACTATAATTTTAAATTTTTTAATAATAAAATTATCAATTATTTAGTTAAAAATCAGCAAAGTTTCAATTATATTAACAAATGTATTTCTAACAAAAAAATGTTTAAACAAAATAAAAACACTATTTTTGGAAGAAATGAAGTTTTGTATTTCCTAAAAAAAGAAATAATGCGTTGATAAATGAAAATAAATTATCTATTTTTTTAGAACATTGAATATGAATAGTATAGAAACTAATCTAAAAAAAATAAAAAGTACATCTTTTTGGTATTTTTTTATTAAATTTTTTTTAAAAAATATCTATTTCTTTTTTTGGAGGTTTGCGCTTAATTTTCATGGATGTGTACTTTATTTTTTATGGTTTATTAAAAAAAGACCATATTATGATCTTAATGAAAAAAATTACTTGGTTCTAAAGAATGATGATGAATTAAGAAAATTTTCTAAAGAAATATCAAAAAAAATTTCAAAAGAAAAACTTGAAAAATTAAAATCAGACATGGTTAATGGAAATATAAAAACGACAAATGAAACAAATACATCGAAAAATACTTACAAAACTGATATTTTTTTTGAACTTGATAACGACTTACAAAGAAAGATTGTTGAGTTTGCTTCTTCAGAAAAAATGATTTCTACAGCTGCGAAACATATGAAAATTTTTCCAATAATTTCAAGAATTATTTTAAATTATAATATCATAAACACAGAAAAGCAAAGAGGAGCCATGCTTTGGCATAGAGATGCATTTGGTTATAGAAGTTTAGATGTCTTTATTTCATTGACAGATGTCGATCAAAATAATGGACCACTCTCAGTTTTAACTGAAGAAAACGAATTAGGAATTTTTTCAAGAAACAAAAACGAAAAAAATTTTGCAGTAGCGGGTGAACGAGGTAAAATTGATGATAGTAGTGTAAATTCAGAAGGTAAAACAATAGATAATATTGGTGAAATGGGTACTGCAGTTCTGATTGATAGTTATGTTTCATATCATAAAGGAGGTAATTGTAAAAATAAAGAAAGAATGATGCTTAGAATTTCATATCAAGGTGTTGACGCTATTGATTTTAGACCTCAAGGAGATTATTTTATTTTCGATAAAAGCATACAAAAAAAAAATATTAAATCCCATTTTAAAAAATTTGTTTTATTTAAAAGATCAAAGATATTAAATATCTTAAATGTTAGATATAAATTATTAAGATTTTATAGATTTATGCAATATTATAACAACAACTAAAATTTTATTTTTGTAACTTTTCCATTATTTATTGAGAAAATCTTATTACAATTTTTTAAATCATCTTTTGAGTGTGAAATAATTATTATCAATTTATTGTAAAATAATTTAAAAATATTGCTCAAAATTTTATTTTTTGTTTTGGTATCTATCGCATTTAAGGCCTCATCTAAAATTAATACCGAAGGTTGATTGTAAAGAGCTCTAGCAATACCTATCCTTTGATTTTGCCCCCCAGAAATTTTAGCACCCCTTTCTCCAATTGATTTATTTGAATTATAATTAAACCTTTTACTTAACTTTTGAAGTTCAACTGTATCAAGAATTTTATTATACATTTTTTTTTTTATTTTTGCTCTTCCCAATCTAATATTTTCTTCTATTGATTCATCTATGGTTAAAGAATTTTGAGGTACATATCCCAAATTTAGATTTAATAATCCATTTTTGTTTTTAATTTTTTTATTATTTACGAGTATTCTGCCTTTATAATCATGTATTAGTCCTGACATAATATTTATTAAAGTTGATTTTCCACTCCCACTCGGTCCAAGAATCCCAATTTTATCGTTACTCTTTATATCAAGATTAATATTATTTATTATTTTATTTTTAGAAGTTGGATATTTGAATGAAAGATTTTTTAAACTTATTTTTGAAAATTCAAATTTTTTTATTTTAGAAATATTATCTTTTTTATAGAAATTTAAAAAATTATCATTCACAACATTTAGTGCTTTTTGTGTATACATAAAAGTAGTAATATTTGCAAAAATCTTAGTAATTGCTGGCATCATTCTGGATGCTGATAAAACATATATGGATAATGTTAAAACAATTTCAGTAAATGATGTTTTTGAACCTAACATTATAAAGATTAAAAATATAATTGCTGATATTACTGATATTTCGAGTATGGATCTTGGAATTGAATAAATAAATTTGCTTTTAAAACCAGTATTTGCATTTGTTGAATTATGTAGATCGTATTTTCCAACAAAAAAGTTTTGTGCTTTATAAATTATTATTTCCCTTAAATTCGAAAAACTTTGTTGAAGTTCTTTTAAAGCCAATCCACTGTGTAATTGCCTTTGTTTTCCAAGTTTATTAAGATATTTTTTTGAAATCAAATTAAATGTTAATGCAATAAAAATTAAAAACCCAAGAATAGAAATAGTTGCTATTGGATTTAACAAAAAAAGGAAAGTTAAAATTACAATTAGACTAATACATTCAGCTAACGATGAAATTAATGGCTGCATGAAATTATAACTTAAAACGTTGCTTTCAAATGTTATATCTCTTATTAATTTAGCTGAATTGTTATTTATATGGAATGAGTAATTTCTAAATAAATAAAATGAAAAAAATTTTTTTGATAATCTGGTGAAAAACGTATAACAAAATTTTGCTTCTAAATATCTTCCAGTTAAATAAACTACATTTTTTGCCACAAAAATAGATATTATTATTATAGATAAGTATTTAATATCGCTGAATATTTCAAAACTAAAAAAGTCTAAAATATTATTTAAAAATTCATTTTCAAAAGCAATATTTTTGTCAAGATTTGCAAATAGCGGCACAAGTATGCCAATGGAAAAAATATCCATAAACATAGAACAAACAGAAAAAAATAAAATAGAGGATAATAAATAATAATCTTTAATAAAAAGTAATTTTTTAATTTTAAGGATTGGTTTCATTTGAGTTTTGTTTTTATTACTTAAATATTTTCTATATAAAATGATTTTTTTATAAAGATGAAAATTTTTGTTAATTTTTTACTAATATTTTACTATTTTATCAACCTAAATATGATATTAAAAATCTCACTAGTATTATTTTAAATTTTAAAGTTATTAAGAAATATATATTTTAATTATAATAGTAATTATGATTTTCGAAAAAATAAAATTGTTATCAAAATCATTAATTTACGTACTTATTGTAAATTTAAAAATATTATTTTGTAAAATAAATAGTGTAAGAGTAATTATTTTTTGCTACCCAAATTATAAATTAAAAAATATTTCGAAATTTTATATTGAAGACTTATTTAATATCAAAAATAATTTTAAGATAATTTATTTCTCAACTGATAGAAAGAATTTAGATGCAAACGAGATATTTATTTATAATAGTTTGGTTAAATATTTGATTAAAGTAGATTTATTTATTTCAAACTATGTATGTGACTATTTCCCTGTTTCAAAATTTAGATCTTATTTACACCATGATATTTATGACACTCCTCTCTCAAATTTATCAGAGGAAAAAAACTTAAAAAATAGATTAAATAAATATGATCACATTCTTATACCATCAAGTAATTCAAAAGCGGTTTTTCAAAGACTTAAACTAAAAAAAAATATGGAATACTTTGAAATTGGATATCATAAACTTAGTTTTTTAAGAAATAAAATTAAGAAATTAAAAAAAAAAACTTTTGATACAATAATTGTAGCTCCTACGAATTTTAACTCTTTTCCAAAACTGAGTATGTATAAAAAAATTAATATGATAATTGAACTATTGCTTGCAAAAACAAAATACAATGTAATATTTCGACCTCATCCATCTAATTTATACACAAATATTGTTAATAGAATTGAAAATAAATTTTCAAAATATAATAATTTTAATATAGATAAATCAAAGAATTATTTTAATACATATTCAAATTCATTTTTAATGATAACTGATCTTTCAGGGACTGCATATACATATAGTTTTCTTACTTTAAACCCTGTTTTATTTTTTTCAATTTCTGAGGAAGTTTTAAAAAAAAATAGCTATAATAATTTAAAATATTTTAAAGACCGTAAAAAAATTGGTTATATATTTAATCATGAGAATAAGTTAATAAAATTAATACAAAAATCGAAAATTTGGAACCCTGACAGATTAAACTTTATTAATAATAATATAAAAAAAATGAATATTAATAATTCAAAAAAACTTTTTGAGGTGTATTTAAAAAAGACCATATTAAAAAATGACTAAAGTAAGAAAAAGCTATTGGAACAATTATTACAAATTTTTAAAACAAGATAACATGGAGTCTAATTTTGCTAAATTTATAAAAAAAAAATTAGTTAATAAAAAAGATATTATCTTAGACGTTGCCACAGGAGATGGACGAGACGCATTTTTTTTTTCTAAATTTAGTAAAACTGTATACGGGATCGATGAGTCAAAAGTAGTTATAAAATTAAATAACAAAAAAACAAAAGCTCAAAAGATTAATAACTTAACTTTCTTGAATATTAAATCGGAAAAATTAAAAAATTTGAGAAAAAAAAAAATATCTTTAATTTATGCAAGATTTTTTATTCATGCGATTAAAGAAAGAACTGAAAATAAATTCCTCAATGATATCAAAAAATATTTTGATAAAAATACTATTGTTGCTTTAGAATTTAGAACAACTCAAGATAAATTAATGAATAAAGGTGTAAAAATCGGAAAAAATGAGCGATTAACCTCTCACTATAGAAGATTTATAAATACAAGGAATTTCGAAAAAAAAATTAAGAAAAAAAATTTTAAGATTACCTTTAAAAAAAAAGGAATTAATTTATCGAAAACATCTTCCGAAAATCCGCATCTATGCAGGTTAATATTTAAACAAAATGATTAAATTTAAGAATAAAGGTATATTGTTTTGGATTACTGGAATATCTGGTTCTGGCAAAACATCAATAGCAAAAAAAATACATAAACCAATAATCAAAAAGTTTGGACCAACTTTATTAATTAATGGTGATGAACTAAGAAAATTATTTCAATTAACGGGATATAGTTTTGAAGAAAGAAAAAAAATTGGTTTTTCATATTCAAAATTATTCAAAAAAATAACAGATCAAAATATTAATGTAATATTTGCTGGTGTTGTTTTGATAAAAAAAAATAGAAATTGGAATAGAAAGAATATTAAAAATTATGTAGAAATTTATATTAAATCAAATATGAAAACGATAATTAAAAAAAAATATAAAAATCTTTATAATAAAACAGATAATATTGTTGGCATTAAGATAAAAGCAGAATTTCCAACAAACCCAGATATAAAAATAAATAATAATTTAAAAAAAAAAATAGATTTTATTTCGCAAAATCTTCTGAGAAAAATTAATAAAAAAATTAATGTTAATTAAATTAGCAAAAAAAATTATATTTTTGGTTTCATTAATAATAAATAAAACAATACTTAGAAGACCTGATTTTTCAGAAAAAAATTTATTTTTACAAGGTCAAATAATGGCAAAAAAAAATGAGAATAAGCGAAAAATTACATCATTGAAAGACGCTGAATTTTCAGTTTTTTCACAGTTTGGAGAAGACGGTATTATTAATTGGCTTATAAATAGATTACCACAAGTTAATAAAGTATTTTTAGAAATAGGTACAGAAGACTATTGGGAGTCAAATACCAGATTTTTACTTAAAAATAATAACTGGAAAGGATATTTGATTGAAGCATCTAAAGAGGCTGTTTCGAAAATAAAAAAACAGCAAATTTATTGGAAACATAATTTAAAAGCGATTCAATCATTTATAGATAAAGATAACATTAATGAATTAGTCTCAAATAATATTATTGAGAAAGAAATAGGACTTTTAAGTATTGATATTGATGGAAATGATTATTGGGTAATGAAAGAAATTTCAAATTTATCACCAGCGATTGTTATTTGTGAATTTAATTCTATATATGGCGATATTCATGAACTTACTGTTCCCTATGATAAAAATTTTTCTAGAAGTAATAAGCATTATTCAAACTTGTATTTTGGTTGTTCAATTAGAGCAATTATCAAACTTATGGATAAAAAAAATTATACTTTCATTGGCACAGGTTCAATGGGTATTAATGCCTTTTTCATAAAAAATGAGCTTAAATCTTTTGTAACCGATTATTTACAAAATATTGAAACTTATCCATCATTTTGCAGGGAGGGCAGAGATAAAAAAGGTGTTTTAACTTTTCAAAATATATCTAATAGCTTAAAAGACATACAAGATCTCGAAATTCTTGATTTAAAACTTAATAAAATTAATAAATTAAAAGATTACAAAAATTTATTTTCCAAAAACTGGGAAAAATATTTTTTCTAAATGCATTAATTTTAAAAATTTTTTCATTAAACTGTTAATAATAATGATAAGTATAATAAAAAAATTTTGTTTATTATCTATTCTTATTTTAGTTTCCTCAATTAAATGTTCTAAAAAACTAAATTTACTTGAAAATCCACCAGATTGGACTATGCCAATTAACTCACTTTTATTATTTGATAACCCTTGAAAGTTATTTTTAATTAGGGCTCTAAAATATAAATCATAATCAGCTGAACATTTATATTTTAGATTAAAAAGACCAATTTTTTTAAAAGATTTTCTTTTTAAAAAAAAGCCAGTTGAATGAGATGTTGCAAAATCAAAATTGTAATAAAGTTTTTTTTTATTAAAACCACTTTTTAAAAGGGTTCCTTTTGTGTATTTTCTTCTAACTGTGCCGAACACAAAGTCTATTTTTTTATTTTTCAAAAATACTTTATGGATAATTTGTAGTGCGTTTTTAGTTAATAAATCTCCAGAGTTGACAAAGACGATCACTCTTCCTTTTGAGTGTTTAACTCCTTTATTCATAGCATCGTATAAACCTTTATCTTTCTCAGTTATTAATAGGTTGACTGAATTTTTTAATTTAAAGATTTGATCGATAGTTTTATCTTTTGAATTTCCATCAATGACAATATATTCAAATTTTCTAAATTTTTGCGCTTTTATACTCTCAATAGTATTCTTAATGTTTTTCTGGTCATTTTTGACGACTGTAATAATAGAAAAATAAGGATTTCTAATTTTTTTTTCAATTATTATACTTTTATTTTTCATTATTTTTTTAAGATTATTGTTATACTTTATAAATTAGTTTTAAAAACTTTAAAAAAATACCTTTAACAATGCAAAAATTACATATTGGCATTACTGGTGCAACTGGAAGTTTGGGTAAAGAGCTGCTTAAATATAAGAATAAATTTAAATTTATTATTTTTAAGGGTGATATTAGATCACGAACTAAACTAAAATTATGGTTTAAAAAAAATCAATTTGATGCTGTTTTTCATTTTGCAGCAGTTGTCCCAATTAAAATCGTAAATAATAATAAAAAAAAAGCGCTGCAAGTGAATTACTTTGGAACAAAAAATATTATTGACGAAATTTGTAATAATGAAATTAATTGGTTTTTTTTTTCATCCACATCACATGTTTACTCATCCTCAAAAAAAAAAATTAATGAAAATTTTAAAATTAATCCAATTTCTTATTACGGAAAAACGAAAAAATTAGCTGAAAATTATATTATTAAGAAGTTAAAAAAAAGAAAAACAAAATATTGTATTGGTCGAATTTTTAGTACGACAAACAAAAACCAAAAAAAAAATTACCTTGTGCCTGATTTAAAAAGAAGAATTAAGGATACAAATGGGGAGATAATTTTACAAAATTTAAACCATTACAGAGACTTTATTTCAATAAAAGATTTGGCGAAAATTATAATTTTTCTATATAAGAAAAATTATGAGGGTGTAATCAATTTGGGAACAGGCTCAGCTACGCATTTGAAAAATATTGCCAAAATTATTGCAAGAAAGTATAAAAAAAGAGTTAATTTTTTAGATAATAAGATTTCGACATATTTGGTAGCTGACATAAGCAGTTTAAAAAAAATTTATAAGTTTAAATTATCAAAAAAAATTAAGGAGCACATTTTTTAACTTTTATATCTTAAAAAAGACTCATGATACTATATTTTTATTTTTATACTTTAGGAATTTCTCTGATCGGATTTGGTATTCTAATTTCTAGAATTTTAAAAATTGAAAGTAAAGATTTCGGTATTTATGGTATTTTAGGCATAACGTTCCTAAGTATTATTTCTTATTCAACAGCAATTTTTTTTAAGCATAATTATTTGTTTAATTTTTTTTTTTTTATTTTAGGATTTTCAATATTTTTATTTCATATAAGAAGACTCAGCGAATTTAAGATTGAACTAATTAAGTTTTTTACAATCTTTTCCATTTTGATAATATTTATTCTATTAGCAAAAAACCACGACGATTTTCCTTATTATCATTTTCCATATATGGTTTTTTTGACTGAACATACTCACCCTATTGGTTTTGGAAATTTAAATAATGGTTTTAGAAGTCCTTCATCAATTTTTTTTATTAGTTCAATGTTTTATTTACCCAAAGCAGAATTTTATCTGTTCCATCTTACCCCCGCATTCATTATGGGTTTCGCAAATCTTTCATTTTTAAATTTTGCATTAAATAAAAAAAATTTTGAAGAAAATAATTTTATAAACTTTTTAAGTTTAATATCACTAATGTTTATAAATATTTTTTTTTATCGTTTAGCCGAACACGGAACTGACCGTTCTGGTATGGTTTTAGTAATATTGGCAATAATTTACCTCTATTACTCACTTATTTATAACTCTGAAGGTATTGCCCAATCAAAACAAGATAGTATAAAGATTTTTTCAATATTAATTTTTTTTGTAGTTTCACTTAAACCTTTTTATCTTATAAATCTGCCCCTTTTCTTAATATTTTTATTTTTTAAAAATGTAAGAAATGTTTTTTTCAGTTTATTATTTGGTAGAACATTTTATTATTGCGTAATAATATTATTTTTTACAATTTTTTATACTTTTTTAAATTCATCATGTGTCATTTTTCCAATAACAACCACTTGCTTTGAAAATGTTGCTTGGTCTTTAAGACAATCACAAATTGAAGAAGTAAGAGTATTTTTTGAGTTATGGTCAAAAGCTGGTGCAACACCTCATTTTATAGCAGAGGATCAAACTAATTATATAAAAGGATTTAATTGGTTAGAAAATTGGGTGGACATTTATTTTTTTAATAAAGTGTCTGATTTTATTTTAGGACTTTTATTGCTATCGGTGGTTTTCATATTTTCTTTTTATAACAGGAACAACATAAACAGTATTATTTCAATAAAAGTTTTTTCTGTGTATTTGATATTATTTATATTTTTATTAGAATGGTTTTTAAAGCATCCAACTTTACGATATGGTGGCTACCATCTTTTCGCGTTAATTTTTTCAATTCCAACTTGTTTATTTATTGCAAAAAAAAATATTAATTTTCGATCTTACTTAAAAAAAACAACAATATTATTAATTATAACTCTAGTCATTTTTCTATCCAGAAATGTTTTAAGAATTAATAAAGAGAATAGCCAATATGCATACAATCCTATATCAGATAATAAATTTAAGTTTATTGGTGGTAATCGAGATTTTTATTTTAGATATCATAAATTTATGAAAATACACCTCCCAAGTTTTGAAAAAATAAGTTTTTTAGGTAAAGAAATTGTAATTACAAAATTTAAGTCCAAATAAAATAATGTAGTTTTATTCAAAAACAAACTTTCTAATTAATAAAAAATATTTATTTAAATTTTGATCAAAATCATATCGATATAATCTATTATAAAGATAATCTATTTTTTTTTTCAATTTTTTTTTATTTTTTTTGTAATAAAGAATTTTATTTGCTAATTCTTTATAATTGCCAACTTTAACTATCTCTCCTCCCTTATTATTTAATAAAATTTCCCTTGGTCCAGTAGGGCAATTAGTAGAAATGATAAATTTTTTCAGTGCAGCTGCTTCCAAAAGTACATTTGGTAAACCTTCAAATTTTGAAGTAAGAATAAAGAGATCAGATTGTTTAAAATAACCAAATGGATTTTTAGTAAAATTTATTATTTTAACACATTTATGAAGTTTGTTGGTCTTGATAAATTCTTTTAATTTATTTTTCTCTATTCCTCGACCTACAATTAATAATTTAAAATTAATCTTGTTTTTTAATAAGTTA
>MDTB01204689.1_pt1 | contig 19240 bp, 17 predicted proteins | sample 811161 | NCBI WGS metagenome assembly MDTB01 (sample SAMN05326650, study PRJNA326480) | marine metagenome | isolation source: seawater | place: Mediterranean Sea | collected 2009
CTGTTAAAAGTTGGTGTGATAATTGTAATTTTTTTTTTCAAGTTTTTTACTATCAATTTAACTTTTTAAAAAAATAAGATATTGGTATTTTTTTAATATCATTAAAAATTTTTATTAGAAACATGTTAATACTCAAATTTGTGAAATTAAAATTAAAATTAGATCACTCTAATAGCATTAATTAATTAATTTTATTTATCAATTTTTTGATATTTTGTAAAAATTAAATATCCCAATCTCTCACTTAAAAAATACTCTTCTTTGGGTGTATTCACACATATTTCAGGAAAATCATAACACATCCTATCTCTTGATTGATAAACACTCATTTTGTTTAGATCATATATTTTTTCAATTTTGTTATAATTGAAATTTCTTGTATATGGTCTCATCATATAATCTTTTTTCAAATTATTTAAATTGTCAGAAAATAAAAGTAAAAAGAAAAATAAAGAAATAAATTTATATAAATTTGGATTTATTTTCTCAAAGAATATATTAAAAAATAAAAAAGTAGACACAAGGTAACAATTAATAGTTATTATAGTTCCCCATCCAAATCTTATTTCAGGGGCTTGAAACCAAATTAAAAGATTTATTAATAATAAAAAAATTAAAATTAAATGAGTATTTATATTTTTTGAATTCAAAGTTAAAAAATTTGTAAACATCTTGAAAAAAATTAACAAAAATGATGAGCAAAAGACAATAAAAATACTTATTTTTAATAAAGCTGTATTAAGTAAATAGTCTTTTATCCATGGGATTATCCAATTGAAAGAGTTTATAGTATGATCAAAATCAAGATAACTTAACCTGTCTCTTGTATCTCTAGCAAAACCTTTAACTACTTTTGAATAATGATCTATTTCATCAATTCCGACAGACCAATTTACATTAAAACAACTTAAACTGAACGGGAAAATAAAACATCCGCTTACTAAAAAATTTTTCAAAAACCAAAATAAAAAAATTACTATTACAAAAATAACTACTTTAGATTTAATAATTTCAATATAATTTTTTTTATAAAAAGATACTAGAATAAAAATAGGAAATAAAATTACACCAATGTATGAAATTTTTGTTAACACACAAATTGAAGCGCTTAATAGCAATAAATAAAAAGTATCTTTTTTTTTCTCATCAAGAAACATCAACATCAAATAGAAGCTCATAATAAAGAATATCATTGCTACAGTATCTACTTCGGGATTATGTAAATGATTGAGAATTATCCCATTCCGATATGGATGAAGAAAACTAAAAAAAAAGATGAAAGTTAAAGATAAATTTAAAAATAAGTAACTTTGAGATTTTTTTGTATTAAATATTTCATGAGTTAGAATAACAAATGGAATTATATTTAGTGTAAAAATAGAATTAAATTTTTCAGTTTTTATTTGAAATAATGAGAGAAAATTGAACCACAATGAATTGTCACCAAATCTTATTTCTAAATTAGTTAATCCCAAAGATATTTTATAATTATAGAGCCATTTGATAATCTGATGGTGGTACATAGGTGAATCAATATTGTCACCATGACGATATATAATAAAAATATAAACAAAAATTATTGGAAAATAATAAAAATAATTAAATTTAATTTTTTTTTTGTATAAACAGTATAAAAAAAAGAAAAATCCTAATGTGACAATTAGAAAAAAAAAAAATTTTAAAGGGTAAATAAAATTTAGTAATAGTGATATAAATATTAAAAAAAAAATCCCATACAACAAATCTAAATTACTCAATTTTGCATCTGATTTATTTATAAATGATTTAAAGATGTAGCTATAGCCAGTTATAACGATTATTAAAAAAAAATTAAGTAAAGAAGTTACTATCATAGAGAAAAATTGATTTATTTGATTCTTGTTGATTTTCCTTCAATTATTCTTTTACCCCTTTCTGTGTTTATATTAACCCAACAAGCTATCATTTCTCTACTTTCATAAAAATTTTTCACAGCTCCTTTGGAAAAATTTAATTGAAAGGATGCAGATATTGCATGTTTAGGAGCACATAAAGAATCATCTTTATAGTTAATTTTTAAAAAATCATAACTTACAATCCATGACATAAAATTAAAAAATATTAATAGCATAATAATTTTTTTGCTGAATTGATCGATTAAAATAAGATTTACAAAAATAATTGCTGGTTGTAAGTATGATTTTTCTGCTGGTATATATAAAAAAAGAGCGAAATTTGATATCGTCAAAAATATAAGAGCTCTTACTTCAGAATTTTTATTAATTCTTAATTTTGCAAAAAAGTATAAGATTAGGATTAATTGAATTAATCCAAAAGTCATTACTGATTTATAAGAAAACCTTGCAACTAATCCAAAAAAACCTTGCTCAATTGGCCTTGCTGCAGTGATCCAATTCAGACCAAATCCATTATCAAACCAAATAGGTAAATAGAATAAACCACCTATAACAAAAATATTCAAAAATATTAATGCTTTTTTTTTTAAGCTGATGTTTTCTCTAAAATTGTAAAAATAAATAAAAATTATAATGAATATTAAAAAATTTATTCTGCAGCCTATCGCAAAGCCAAAACCAAGTATTGCTAATTCAAAAATTTTTCTTGAATAAAAAAATGTACCTAATGAAAAAAATAAAAATGCCCAAGAGTAATCCATGGGCTCTAAATTCTCGAAAAATAAAATTGGACTGCTTAGAGATAAGATTAAAAATAAATTTAATTTATAAAAATCAATTTTTTTATTTAATGAAAAGTAAATTAACAATAGACCTAAAATATGAAACAGAAATGTAACTGAATTTACAGCAAAGCTACCAAAAAAATATGATAAAAAACCAATGCCAATCTCTGGAATAGGATAACTAGTAAATCTTGATGTAACAAATCTACCATCAGCTAATCTTGCCTCAAAAACATACAACATTGGTAGAGTGTCCTCATCTGACCCATATCCGCCAATAAAACAGAGGTAAAATCCAAATAAAATAACCAACAAAATAATAAAAGTTGGTAGATATTTTTCGATTAAATTTCTATTCAACTAAATACCTTTGATAGAATTAAAATTTTTTACTAAATCTTTGTAAGTTTCTTTTATAGCTGTTTCAAATTTAATACTTGGTTTCCATCCATAATTTTTAGCTAAAGAAGTGTCTAATACTTTGCTTTTTACACCATCAAAATTAGAGTTATTATCAAATTTAATTTTAATTTTAAGATCTAAAATTTTTACAATCTTATTAGCAAATTTTTTGATTGAATATTCTTTAGAAGTGCCAACATTTATCAATGAATGTGAGGTTCTTTTGTTCATAAAATAAATTATAGCATTAGCTAAATCATCAACATAAATTATTTCTCTCTTTGGTTTACCTGTTCCCCATAATTTTATATAATTTCTTTTATTGATTTTAGCTTGATACAATTTTCGTAAAATTGCTGGTATAAAATGTGAGTTTTGAAGATTATAATTATCACCAGGCCCAAAAGTATTTGTAGGCATTAAAGAAATATAGTTTCTTTTATATTGTCTATTATAACTTTCACACATTTTAATTCCTGCTATTTTTGCAATTGCATAAGGCTCATTTGTGGCTTCAAGTTTTCCTGATAATAAATAATCCTCTTTAATTGGTAACTTGGAATTTTTAGGATAAACACAGCTAGATCCTAAAAAAATAAGATTATTTATGTTATTTAAATGGCAACCATGAATTATATTTGTCTGGATTTGTAAATTTTCTCTAATAAAATCTGCTCTGAAATTGTTGTTTGCTTTAATTCCTCCAACCTTCGCGGCACATAAGATTACTAACTTTGGTTTATATTTTTTTAAAAAATTTTCAACTTTATTTTGATTAAATAGATCTAGTTTATTTCTATTTGCTACTAATATGTTTTTAAATTTATTTAATATTAATTTTCTGATTACAGCAGAACCAACTAAACCGTTGTGTCCAGACACAAATATTTTATCATTTTTTTTTATCATTTGCAGATATGAATTTTAAATCTTCTTGTACCATTTCCTTAGCTAAATCTTTGACTGAAACTTTTGGCTTCCATTTTAAAACTTTTTTAGCTTTAGAAGGATTTCCAAGAAGTGTATCAACCTCACTTGGTCTAAAATATTTTTTGCTACATTCAATTATTACTTTATTATTCTCGTTATATGCTTTTTCCTTAATTCCCTTGCCTTTCCATTTAATTTTCATATTAAGCTCTCTAGCTACAAGATTAATAAAATATTTGACTGAATATTGTTTACCTGTAGCAATAACATAATCATCTGGTTTTTTTTGTTGAAGTATTAACCATTGAGCTTCTACATAATCTTTCGCATGTCCCCAATCACGTTTTGAATAAATATTTCCTAATACTAGTTTTTTTTGCAAACCTAGTTTAATCTTTGCCAGACCCAATGTAATCTTTCTTGTAACAAATGTTTCACCTCTTCTTGGGCTCTCATGATTAAAAAGTATCCCATTACATGCAAACATATCATAAGACTCTCTATAATTGATAGTCATCCAATGAGAGAAAACTTTAGATACACCATAAGGACTTCTGGGGTAAAACGGAGTTCTTTCTGTTTGAGGAATTTCAGTGACTTTTCCAAACATTTCTGAGGTGCCTGCTTGATAAAATTTAATTTTTTTTGATGATCCAGATGATTTAATTGCCTCTAATATATTTAGACAACCTAATGCATCAACGTTGGCTGTGTAGTTTGGAATTACAAAAGAAACTGCAACATGTGATTGTGCGGCTAAATTATATATTTCGTCTGGTTTTATTATGTTTAGCAATCTATTTACTGAAATAGCATCAGTTAAATCACCATAATGTAAGAAAAAATTTTTATTATTTTTTTCGTAAATATGATCAACTCTATCTGTATTTAAAGATGAGGATTTTCTCTTAACACCGTGAACTTTGTATTTTTTTTTTAACAGAAACTCAGCTAAGTAAGAACCATCTTGCCCAGTAATACCAAATATCAATGCTTTTTTCATAGTGTATTTTTAATAATAAATGGATATCTTGCTATAGTAATTTTATGAATACGTCAAATCTATCTTATTCTATATGGGCTATTTTTAAAAATAAGAATAAAATATTTTTAAATAAATTAAAAAGAAATCTTAATAAAAAATTTAATGGTCCAAAATTTCCATTACATCTAACAATATCCTCAGGTTTTAAAATAGAGCAAAAGACATTTTCTATAAGATGAAGTTAATTCAAAAAGAAAGTAAAAGATTTTTTATTGAAACAAATAATTTTGCTTATAAAAATAATTTTTTTTAATCAATTTTTTTAAAAGTCAAAATTAATAAAAAGTTGACTCAACAAAAAAAATAATAGATAAGTATTTAAATCTCAAAAAAAAAATTTATTTTCCTCATTTAAGTTTATTTTATGGAAATTTGTCTATATTAAAAAAAAAGAAAATTATTAAAGATTTAAAAAAATAAAAAAAAGATTATTCATTAAAGAAATAAATTTAGTAGAAAATGATGAAAAAATTTGAAATGGAGGATAATTAAAAGATATAATATATAGCCTCAATTTAGGTTTATTAATTGAAAATATTGGTTTAATATTAAAACATAAACATGAAAAATAAATTACGTTTACTTAAAAATATATATTTAAAAAAAAATAAGCCAGTAAGTTTAATAATTTTTCTTACTGAACGATGTAATGCAAGATGCTCTTTTTGTTTTATTGATTTCAACCCAAACGCAAAAGGACAAAAAAAAGAAAATGAAATCTCAGTAGAAAATTTTAAAACTATGTCTTTAAGTTTAAAAGATTCTCTACATCATTTAAATTTTACTGGTGGGGAACCATTTCTTAGATCGGATTTTGATCAAATAATTTCAAACTTTATTGAAAATTGTGATTTATCATCTGTTGTGATTAGTACAAACGGAAGTTACCCAAAAAAAATAAGTAAATTTTTAGACAACATATGTTTAAAATACTCTGAAACAAAATTTATATTTCAATTTTCTATAGACTCTTTTCCTGAAAGACATAATGAGATTAGAAAAATACCTGGCCTGTTTGATCGGACAATTGAATCTTATAATTTAGTTAAAAATAGTCACAAAAATTGTATTTCCACCTGTAACCTAACAATATCAGAAGATAATTATCAGCAAATTGATGAAATTTATGACTATCTTACGGAAAAACATCAGATAGAAACTATAAATCCTATAGTTGTGAGAAATGAAGGTGTTTACAACGTACCTTCAGAAAGTAAAATCGCTCTAATTGAAGCTTATAAAAGAATAACAAAAAAAAATGTTGAAAATGTTGAAAAAGGAAGCTTAAGAGGATTTTCAAATTTTGATATTGAAGGAAAAGTTATTAACGAAAAAAATAAAATCCAATATCAAATGATTGCAGAAACTTACCTCAAGCCTAAATTTTATTCTAATTGTGTTGCAGGTTCAATTTTTGGAGTTGTTACCTCAGATGGTAATGTACTTCCTTGTGAAATTTTAGATAAAGATAAAGCTCTAGGAAATCTGAAAGATTATGATTTTAATTTCATGAAACTGTGGAATGACACTAAAGCAAGAGATACTAGAAAATGGATTAAAGACACAAAATGTAATTGCCATTGGGAATGTATCTTTACATACAACTTAATTTCAAGTCCTAAATATACTGCAAATATAGCTTCAAAAATTATAAAAACGAAGTTGTGAATGAAACAACCATAATAATTCCTGCGCTAAAAAATTCACCTATTTTAGACAACACATTGAGACAATGTCTAAAATTAAAAACAAATCCTAATATAATTATCATTACAGATGATATAAAAAATCAAACTTATAATTACAAAAAAAATGTTGAATATGTCGTAGTTCCACAAGGAATGACAATGAGTAAAAAAAGAAATATTGCTGTAAAAAAATGTGAGACAAAATATGTAGCTTTTTTTGATAGTGACTCATTCCCTGCTAATCAAGATTGGTTAATTTATGCGATTGATTGTCTTAAAAAAGATCCTAAAATTTATGCAGTTGGTGGTCCAGATACCTCACCACCATTTGAGACTAAATCACAAAAAAATGTAGGACTCTTAAAAAAATCTTTTTTAATTTCAGGATTTAGAAACCATAGAAAAAATATTTTAAATGAAATGTACGTTCCAGAATTATCTTCTTGTAACCTTTTTATGGAAAAAGAGAAATATTTAAATCTAAATGGTATGGATGAAAATTTATACACTGGTGAGGATACAGATTTATTCAATAGAATAATAGCATCTGGATATAGATTATATTACTCCCCAAATTTACATGCGTATCATTATGATAGGTACTTTAAAAGTTTTTTGATTGAAAGATATGATAGAGGTATGCAATCAACAGTAGCGATTAAATCATATTTAAAAAGAATTTTTTTAAAAAATGACATTATTCCTGGTAGTGCATACACAACAAAAACATTTAGATTTGAATTTCTAATCAATCCATCATTTATGATTTATTTAATTGGATTGTTATTTTTTTTATTATTATCAAAAATTAATTTTTATTATGCTATCCCATTATTTTTTTATATTTTAATTTTAATAATTGAAAGTTTAAGAATATCTAATTTTACTTTAAATTTTATAAATTTATTTTTTAAACTTTTTGTTTGTACCATAGTACAAAGCATTGCTAGTCTATTGTTGTTTTTTAATATATCTATAGATTTAAAAAAATATTATAGAAATGTAAGTGATGACTACCAATAAAAGTTTAAGCTAAATATATTTTAAATATAACTTTACTAAAATACTCATTTATTGTAGTAGGTCTAATTTATGAAATATTCTAAAGACTTAAAAGAGTTAAGAATAAAAATTATTAAATCTATACAAAATGCGGACTCGGGTCATCTCGGGCCATCTTTTTCATGTCTTGAAATTTTATATGTCATAATAAAAAAATTTATTAATTTTAAAAAAAAAGATAGAAATAGAATTATATTATCCAAAGGTCATGCAGCTCCTGCAATTTATGCAATTTTTGATCATTTAAACTTATTAAAAAAGAATGAAATTAAAACACTAAGAAGATTTAATAGTCGACTTCAAGGGCATCCTGATAAAAAAAAATTAAAAATTTTAGATTTTGGTACAGGAGCACTAGGTCAAGGATTGTCTGTTTCTATTGGCTATTCTTTATCTTCGAGATTATTAGATAAAAAAAACTTTATTTTTTGTTTATTGGGAGATGGAGAATTACAAGAAGGTCAAATTTGGGAGGCAGCTATGTATATTGGTTCAAAAAAAATTACAAACATAGCAACATTTATAGATGGAAATAAATTCCAAAATGAATTTTCTATTAAAGAAACACTTAAAGAGGAAAATTTAAAGGGAACGTGGGAATCATTTGGATTCAAATATCTAGAAACTGATGGTCATTCCATAAAAAAATTAGAAAAAATAATAAAAGATATTACAAATTATAAGTATAAAAAACCTGTAGTTGTTTATTGTAATACAATTAAAGGTAAAGGTGTTAGTTTTATGGAAGGAAATAATAAGTATCACTCAGTTAAAAAATTACCCCTAAATGAATTCAATAAAGCACTAAAAGAGCTACAGTAAAATGAATAAGATAATATCTATAAGAGATGCCTTTGGAATGGCAATTGCAAATGAAGGGAAAAAAAATAAAAAAATTTTAGCGATAAGTATTGATTTAAAAGGTGCATGTAAATTGAGTTACTTTTTTAGAGATTTTCCAAATAGATCATTCGAGGTAGGCATCGCAGAAGCAAATGCCATAGGAATTGCTTCAGGTTTGTCATTTGATGGTTTTAGACCGTTTGTTGCAAGCTTTGGTTCATTTCTTACAGGAAAAAATACAGAAATCAGAAACTCTATTTGTTATAATAACGCTTCGGTAGTTGTTGTTGGAACTCATTGTGGTTTAATTGGGTCTGATGGTGCTACACAATCTGCATTACAAGATTTATCCATTATGAGATCAATGCCATATTTTGAAGTATTTCAGCCTTGCACACCGTTAGACACTAAAGAAATTGTTAAATATGTTTGTAAATCAAAAAAACCGACTTATTTGAGAATAGCCAGAAATGAAATACCCGAATTTTTAAATAAAAATTATAAATTTAAAATTGGTATTCCAAATGAGATTATAAAAGGGAAAAAAAAATTAATTATATCCTCTGGAGCTATGGTATATAATTGTTTTAGAGCAATCAAAGAGTTAAAAAAATCTAATTATGGATTGTTAAATATTTCATCGATCAAACCCTTAAATATAAAATCATTAATTAATAAATTAAAGAATTATAATAAGGTAATCACTGTAGAAGATCATAGCGTTGAAGGTGGTTTGGGAAGTATAATAAGTGAGGTTATTGCTGAAAATAATCTTAATATTAAACTTAAAAATCATGGACTTAAAAATGGTTTTATAAACAGCGACATACCTGATAATTTAGAAAAAAAAATATTCAATGGATGTAAAGAGTTTAAAAAATATATTTTTAAACTTCTAGATAGAAATATTTTTAATTATATAATCAGCTTTTGAAGCTACAGAACCTAAGGCAACCTTAAGACTTTTATTTTTATAAAAATTTTTTTCATTTTTGTTGAATCCATCAATAACAAGGGCTGATTTGATACCATAATTTCTTGCACCTAAAATGTCTGTTTGAGTGTTATCACCAATCATTAGTATCTTATTTTTTTTAAAGTTTAAATTTTTAAAAGCATAATCATAAATTTCTCTGTATGGTTTGCCGATATAAATAACTTTTCCACCAATATTATTGTAATATTCTGCTAAGGCACCAACCTGTAATACAAATTTTTTTACTTTTCCATCGAAAACAAATTTATCAGGATTTGAACAAACCATTGTCAGATTACGTTTTAAAAGTTGTTTTAAAACTTTTTTATATTTATCAATATTTTCAAATGGTTTTACTGACATGGCTAATATAAATTTTGCTGATGTAATATTAGATTTTTTTAGTCCAATATTGTGAACTACTTCATTTTCATTTTGATTTGAAAATAAATAACATTTTTTCAATTTCAAGAGATTGTTGATTTTTAAAAATTTTTTATTTTTAGAAAATGCCAAATGTTCTAAATAGCCTCCTGATGTAATTACTTTATCAAAATATAACTCATTAATTTTTAATTTTTTTAAAGTATCAAGTTTAGCTTCATATTCATTTTGTGATGTATTGGACAGTATAATGGAATGCTTAGACTTTTGTTTTATTTTTTTTAAAGTCTTATCAATAAATTTAAATTTTTTTTTTCCATCATGTAATACACCCCATTGATCAAATAAAAAACAATCAAATTTTTTTATTAAATAATCAAACTTTACTTTTAACATTTGTAAATTTTTCTTCCCAAAATAAATAGTCTTTTAAATGTTCTGGCAAACTCCAAGAGATCATTTGATCTACTTTGAAATTTATTATTTTTTCTTTTTCATTTAGCAATTTATTCATTGCGGTGGCTATATAATATTCACCATTAACAGTAATCTTATTTTTAATCGAATGTTCAATACATTCCAGCAAATGATTTCCTGATTTAAAATAAAAAATTCCAGTTACAGCGCTATCTTTATCTGGGGAAGTGCTAATTGGTTTTTTTTCTGAAATTTTATTAACAATAGAATTTTTAGAAACAACATATGCGTGTGAATTAGGGCTTTCACTAGCAGGCGGATATTGTGACCATGTAAATATAATCCCAGTTGGATTCATTTTTTTTATTACATCGTAAAATTTCTTATAATTAATTACACATTTTAAATCACACGAACTAATTATAACTGGCTGATCTAATTTTATTAACTTTTTTGCTTTATAGATTGTTATTGCCATACCTTTAGTTTTTTTATCAATTAAATAATATTGTGATTTATTTTTATTCTTTAAAAATTTATTCTTTAAATTATTTTTAAAGAAAGTTTTTTTTTTAAAAATAAATAAATTATCTTTATAATTTGGCAAACTTTCGAGACTTCTCTCAAACATCATTTTTTTTGATATAGGTATTAATGGTTTTGGTAAATTATAGCCTAAATGTTTATGCCTACTTCCTTCGCCAGCTGAAGGAATGATATTTTGTATTCTCTGTTTATTAAGTGTGTCTTTTTTTTTATAATTAACTGTAAAATATTTTTTCCAAAATTTATATTCTTCAATTTTTTTGTCATTTTCAAGACAAACAAAATTTTTTATGGATTTAGTTATAATATTTTTATTCTTAATTATTTGTAAAAATATATCGGCTACATGTAAAGATTTATCATTTATATTTTTTATACTGGGTACAGCCTCAAGAAAATATTTCCAGTGTTTTAAATAATATAATCCTGCACTTATAATTTGATTTTCAAGATCAAAATTTTTTTTTTTAATTTTGGTAATTTGATTTTTTTTATTAATAAAAAGTATGTCTTTTTTGTTATAATTTCTCCTTATATCTTTTTTATTTATATTAAAAAAAATTCCATCTGTGTCAGTTACAAAATCTTTGTAACCTACATCCAATAAAGAGTCTGGGTTTAAAATTATTACTTTTTCATCATTTTTAATAAATTTTTTTACTTTTAGAATTGACTTAATTTGATTCTTTGTTTTCAAAGAATATATTATTTGAATATTATTTTTTTTTTTAAAATGTAAAATTTTATTTTTATGACAAATTATAAATATTTTTTTGCAAAAACTGAATTTATTTAAAATACTATTTATTTGAAAATCATCTTTTTTTGATGCTTTATCGTATACAAATTTACTATTAAATAAATTGTCATGTTTTTGACCCAGAAGTGATATGATTAAATTCATTTAAAATTACAATTAATAATATTTTATAAAGTTAGATAAATGAAAAAAAAAGCCTCTTGCATTATAGATTTTGGTCAAAGTCATTTGAAGTTTGTTTTAATAACAGGAAAATTTAGAGTTGCAAGAACAATAGTGTGTAAAAATAATTTTAAGTTTATAAAAAAAAATTATCATTATTACGATAATTTAAAAATAGAAAAAATAATAAAATCTAAAATTAATATTTTATCTCAAAATTTTCAAATCACTTCTTTAGCTGCAATTTCACATGGTTCTGGATGTTTTTTCAAAAATAGAGAAAATAATATTACTAGTGGATTTCATTTTTCCTCAAATTTTACAAGCAAAAAGTTAATATCAAAATATAATAAGTTGCTGCCAAGTTTTAATGAAACATATACTCCAAGATATAAAAATTTTCACAACCTAAGTAAAAATTTATTTTTGATTAATAATCTAAATCACAAGTTAGAATTTATGACAATACCATCATATATTGCATGGATATTTGCAAAAAAAAATATTGTTGATCCATCATATTTATCTTGTCATTCTTTTTTATGGGACTTTAAAAAGAAACGTAAAAGTAATTTTTTAAAAGAAATATCTATTAAAATACCTAAGATTAAAAATAGTGGATCTTTGATTCACTGTAATAAAAAAATGAAAATTTATAATGGTATGCATGATACTAGCGCTGCTTTTAGTTTTCATAAAAATTTCTTTAATGATGCAAATAGTATTTTTTTAAGTACTGGAACTACATTTATATTTGGGAAATATTTAAATAAAATCCAAAATATTGATGAGAAAAGTAAGTTCTATTACCTTTTAACAACCAATTTTAAAGGAGTATTTCTATCCAGAAGATTTCAAGGTGGATTAATATATGATCGGAATAGAAAAACAAATAAATTGATAATTTATGATTATCTTGCTTTAAAAACAATTAAAGAGTTGAAAATTTATAATAAATTTACACCAAATAAAAAGATAAAACTAATTATAGATGGTTATTTTGCACAAAAAAAAAAATTTATATTAAAAATTAAAGAATATAATAAAAATATTTCAGTATATTGTGCTAAAAACAAATATACACCAAATTTAGGTATGGCTAGTCTTTTTACAAATAAAAAAAATTTATTAATAAAAAATTTTTACGACATATATTAAATGGATTATATTGCACACAGAATTAATTCAATTTCTCAATTAAAAAAACTCAACTCTGATTATGGTATAGAGATTGATATAAGAGACGATAAAAAAGACCTAGTTGTTGTGCATGACCCTTTTAAAAAAGGTATAAAATTAAAACATTATTTAAAACATTATAATCATAAAATAATTATTGCTAATATAAAATCTGAAAGAATTGAAGATGCAGTAATTAAGATGTTTAAGAAGTTTAATATTAATAATTTTTTTTTTTTAGACTCCTCTTTTCCTAAAATTATTGAATTAATTAAAAAAAATATTTCTGATATTGGTTTAAGAGTTTCATACTACGAGGATTTATCAACCGCTAAAAAACTAAAAAATAAGATTAAATGGATTTGGTATGATACGTTTTTTGGTTTACCAAAAAGCAACAATGATTTCAAAATTTTAAAAAAAATGAACTATAAAATATGTTTAGTTTGTCCAATGCTACATGGCCTAGATTTAAAGGTTGGGCATAAGCGATTAAATGATTTAAAAAAAAAAAAATTAATTGATGCAGTATGCACGAAAAAAAAATTTTTTAAATATTGGTATTAATTTGGTTTGAAGATTATTACAATTAATTGATACAATTGCTCACAACTACCTATAAATTTTTTTTTCAAGCTATCGCTACTTCCTTCGCCAAATCTTCTTTTTTTTTTATTAAAATTTACTGGAAACCTAATTATTTTATAATCATTTTTTTTTGCAGCTAAGTAAATTGATAAATCTATTGAAAAATCATTTGGATAGTAACTTATTTTTTTTTTTAAATCATTTGTAAATAATACTGGCATTGCATGAATATCAAATATTTTTTTTTGGAATAAAATCGAGCTTATTAGAGTTAGCGAATAAGAAAAAAAAATATCTAATAAGGACCAATGATTTTTAATTTTATTAATTCTATTTCCTTTTATAAAAATTTTCTTTTTAAAGTTTTTTTTATTATAAATACTTATTGATTTCATGACATCTTTTGGATTTACCTCTAAATCTGCATGTGAATAAATTATCACTTTACCACCAGCAAACATTATTCCTTTTTTTAATCCATACCCAAAACCAATATTTTTCTCTACATTGAATGTTCTAATATTTCTATATCTCAAGTATTTTTTTATAATTTTGTCAGTGTCATCTTTAGAACCATTATTAACTAAAATTAATTCATTTTGTTTGTCCTTTAAAAAATTTTGATATTTTTTTATTAAAATTGGTATATTCTTTGACTCATTAAAACATGGAATTATCAAAGAAAAATTCATAATTAATTTTTTATTTTTTTTTTTATTACAACAGATTGCTGTAATGCGAAAATCTTATGAAACCTAGTGAGTTGATTATCGAGTTTTATTACTAACTTATTAAATAAATCATTTAGTGGTAAATAAAAAGTTTTTGCAATTACACCACCAGAATTTAAAAACAGCAAAAACTCACTTTTTTTTGAATGTATTAATTCGAACTTATTGCCTAATTTTGAATTAAACTTTTCAAAATTTTCAAATATTAAATTTGGTATCGCATTATTTCCTGACCATGGATCATTAATATCATTACAAGGGATCTCTTCGTTTAGTATGTCTATTGTTTTGTCATAACCCTCTATTTTCATTAAAAGAATTATCAATTGAAACATGTAAGAAAGATTAACATCTTGAATTATATAATGCCCACCAGGTTTTAAAATCCTATGAACTTCGTTAAAAAGTTTGATAGGGTGTGCCACATGATGAATTAAGTTAGAAGAAATAACAATTGAATAACTATTATCTGCAAATCCTGTATTAATTGCATCTACACCTTTAATATCTATAAAATCATCTTTCATTATATCTGAGGTTTTAAAATTTTTGTTATCAATAAATTCTCTTACAAATGCCGGTCCACAACCAAGTTCAATAATATTATCCTCGTCATTTATAAAACTATTCATCCAAGAAAATCGATTTTTAAGTAAATAAAAGAGATTTTTATTTTTTTTTTTAAAAAAATATTCTCTTGCTGATAATATATCTCCTTCATTAGTCATTCTATTCTGAGAGTGATGAAAATATATTTTTTTAGGTAAAAATGACATTATTAATCCAAATTACTAATTAAATTAATTAAATCTAATTTTCTTGAAAATCAATATTCTTTTTTTAGAGTTTGGTATTTTCTATACATCTAATCTAGAATTGATATATTTTTAAATCATTTATTAATGAAATTAATCAACATTATTCTAAAAAAAAACCTAGATTTTAATTTTTCAATAAAATTAAATGTATTTTTCTTATTATTAATAATAAATTTTATAACTTATTCAATATATGCAGTATTATCTAAATATAATATTTTTATTATTGAAGTTTTAATAAATCTAAATTTTATTATTTTTTTTATATTATTTAAAAAATATCCTGAAGATAAAATATTATTTAATTTAAAACTTAATAATCAAGAAATATTTTTTTTTATATTTTTATTTATATTTTTATTTGTACTCTTATTTGATGAATTACGTGTTCCTTTATTTGGTGATGAAATAGCTCCAACCAGGAGAGCAATAAGATCACCATTATTTGCATCATATATAATTTTAAATATCTTTAACATAGATTATTTAAAAGAGATTCCTTTTAAATATGTAATACAAGTATTAAGTTTTCTACAAATATTATTTATTATTTTTTTAATCTTCCTTTTGAAATCAAAAAAATTAGGATTATTTATTTTACTTTTAATTATAAATTTTATTCTGAGAATTATTGTTAAAGATGCAGTTCATCATCCTCCATTAAATCATATTTTTTCTACTACTTTAATTCCAGTATTGGGTTTCAATCACATGGTAGTAAGAATTTCATATTTTATTCCTTTCATGTTTTTTCTAATTATTTTATTCAAATTAATTACCGAATATATAGACAAAAAATCATCTATGTTGTTAGTATTATCGATCTCAACATTTCCATTTTTAACAATTGCAAGTGTAGTACCTGATCATTCATTATGGGCCTCACTTACTTTTACAGTTTTGCTTTTTTACGTATATGTTAAAAAAAATATTGATTACAGATTATGTATTTTTGCAATTTCCATTGGAATTTTATTTAGAATAACTATTTTTTCAGGTTTCATTTTAATTGGTCTAGTTTTCTTAAGTGACTTTTTTAATAAAAAAATTTTACTTTTACAAAAAATGAAACATTTGTTTTTTAAAGAAAAAATTTTTATTTTTATATTAGTTTTTATTCCACTTTTTTTAGTAAGTATTACCGGAAATGTAAATTTTGAAGGAATTAGTAATTTAGATACTATTAATCTTTTTTATGAGGCCCTAAAATCAAAAATTATTTTTAAATCATTAATTAAACAAATCCCAATTTGGTACTATGCGTTTATTTTTTTGATTTTTCTTACTGAAAAAAAAATTGAGTTCTTTATTTTTTTTATCTTAACCCTTGCAATCTACTTCTCAATTAATCCTTTTTTTTGGGGGAATGCAAAATATGTCCTAGAATATGGAGTGCCTTTTTTTATTTTTGGGCATTTTGTTTTTACTAAATTACTAATTGAAAAAAAGAAATTTTGGATTGTAAATGCAATAAATCTATTAATCGTTTTACTAAATATAAATGATATTCAAAAATTTCCAGAATCAAGAATAGCTAGTGATTTAATTTATAAAAAAGGGTACCAACTTTCCTATAAATCATCGGATAAAAGCACTAAATATCTTTTAAAAATACCTTATAATTATGATGATGCTTTTCAATACATCAAAAAAATTGATGGGAATGATAACACTCTTTTGCTGGGTACTACTTATGGATTTTTACCTCAAATTTTAGAAAATTATACTTTCAACGAATTGACAGCTGCAATTAATATAAGAAATAGTTTTGATAATTTAAATAATGCCAATTATTCTTTATCAAAAAAAATTGTCAAACTTGATAGTGAAAAAAATATATTCAAACTTATCAAAAAATACCTTCAATCAATGAAGGATAGTAAAATTATAACAAGAAATAAGGTAAATAAAAATAACAATGGTTTAGTAAATGAAATAGAAGTACATGATCCTTTTTTAAAAGTAAATGATATTAAAAACCTTGAATACATACTTGTAGCTGACTTTGGTGTTAGAGAAAAAATTACCAAGTCATTGCTTTCAAAAAATTGGAAATTAGAAAAAAAATTTGAAGAACCTAATTATAGATCGACTCTTCTTTTATTTAAAAAATATTAAACTTTAAAAAACTAAAAAAAAATTTTTTAACTTAATTATTGTTTTGATCTAATATCGAGTTATAATTTGTAGGGTATACTACAGTTATGAAAATGGTAAATTTAAATAAAACTAATCAATTTATTTTTTGGACATTTATAATTTTACTCGTTTTAATCACAAATCAATATTTTTCATTGGAACAAGTATTTTTAAATGGTGGCAGAGATGGGAAAGACTATTTTTCAATATCGAACTACGCTCCAGAATTTTCTAAAGATTTACCTGCTCACAAGTCATGGAGATTTTTTTATCCATTTTTACTAGGTATTGTTAGTAAAATATTTAATTTTGATATATTTCTAGTTTATCAATTAACAGCTATATTAATAATTATAAATTTCATTTATTTATTAAATAAAAGAGTTTTTATTAATAACAATTTTTTTGAAAACTTTATATTTATTTCATGCATCTTATTTAATCCGTACTTTTTTAGATATTTTATTTCATTACCACTTTTAATAAATGATTTAATTTTTATATATGGAACACTCTATTTAATCTTATTTTTAAAAAAAGAGAGACTTTGTTATCTAATAATTGGTTTAATAATAATGTGTTTTGCAAGACAAGAGTCAATTTTTTTTATAATCAGTATGATTATATGCAAAATTATATTTAGAAAATCATCAATGTTTTCAAACAAACATTTTTACGTAAGTTTATTTATCACAACTCTAATATTTTCATTAAATATTTATTATTCTATAAACTCAAGTTTGTCTGACTTTGGGAGTTTTAGTGATGGTGGTAGATTTGCCTTATTTAATTTTAATTATTCTTTGGTGGAATTTTTAATTTTTATTTTATATTTATTTTTTCCATTTTTATTAATTACTGTTATCATATTTTTTAATCACAAAAAATTCTTTGAAAATTTAGCTTTTAAATTTAAGGAAGAAAAAATAATTTTTATTTTAGTTTTAAGTATACTAATTATAACACCTGCGATAATAGCTGGTCCAGAAATATCAGGAAAAAATATCTTAAGATTGTCAAGTTTAACGATAATATTTTTCACCTATTTAACATATTTGTTTGTGGGTAAACTAAAGTTAAGCTGGAGCTTTAATTTAGTTTTTTTTTAATAGTTTTTATTTTTTTACAGCATCCTACATATTCAAAAAGTAAATTATTTGAGATATTTTTAAATTAATAATCTTTTGAAAATTATTTCTTCTTCATATTATCACTTAGATAATTTAAATTAAAAATTGCATGATTAGTTATTTTAATCTCAGAATTTTTTTTACTAAGAATAATCCCAATATTGTTATTAAAACTGATGTTAATAACATATATGTATTTTGAGGCATATATCCAAAATGGATTAATCTATAAGCTACGACTTGAGATAATATTGAGCAAATTATTAAATTATTAAAGATATGAAAAATTATTTTTTCAAATGTTAAAATTAAAAATGAAATCAAAAAAATTGTTAAAAAAACAAAAGTGTTTGATCCACTATAATATAAAAAAGCTACTATTCCTGGAGTAGTTATCCCGTATTGAATGGTATTATGCAATTTTTTTACTCTTTTTTGGATATTTCTTTCATAATAAGGATACTTATCTTTATCAAATTTATCTCCAAAAGAATTTTTTAAAAAATCAAAACTTTTACCCTGAAAAGCTTCTACTGCAACTAATGCATCAATACCAACCCATCTTGTTTTAGAAATCTCTAAAAATTCTAAAAATGCTAATCGTGGAGTATTATATTTTTTTTTTACTACTTCATCCTCTTTTTCTTTTTTTGTCTCGTCTTGTTTGATTTCAATTATTTTTAGTGGATCTAATTTTACAAAAAAAATGTTGGCTCTTAAGTAATTCACACTAATTACGCTTAAATAAAAAAAACATAAA
>MDTB01212477.1_pt1 | contig 19240 bp, 16 predicted proteins | sample 811161 | NCBI WGS metagenome assembly MDTB01 (sample SAMN05326650, study PRJNA326480) | marine metagenome | isolation source: seawater | place: Mediterranean Sea | collected 2009
CGTCCTACTCTTCCATGCCTTAAGACAAAGTACCATCGGCGCAGAAAGGCTTGACTTCCGAGTTCGGAATGGGATCGGGTATTACCCTTTCGCAATAATTACCAGGCAAAGTTTTTATACACATATATTTTTCTAAGTAAAGTTTTATAAATTAGTAAGATCTTGTGAATTTCTTTAAATTTGAGCCACTTTTGACTTGATCGTAAATCCATTTATAAGTTTTCTCTAAACCTGATTTTAAATTAATAGAAGGCACCCATTCCATTTCGTTACTTATTTTTGTATTATCGCTAGATCTGCCTCTTACTCCTTTAGGCTTATCTAATTGGTAATTTCTATGAACTTTTATTTCTGCAATATCCTGAATTATGTCGATCATTTGATTAATTGAAACTTGCTCAGAACTACCAACGTTAAAAACATCTTGATTTGATGAATTAAATATTTTTTCTGTTCCTTCTAAACAGTCAGAAATATATAAAAAACTTCTAGTTTGGTTTCCATCACCCCAAACATCTATTTTATCTAAATTATTCAATTTAGCGTTAATAATTTTTCTACAGATAGCTGCTGGTGCTTTTTCTCTACCTCCATCATAGGTTCCTAATGGACCATAGACATTATGGTATCTCACAACTCTAGTATCAAGTCTAAAATCTTCACTAAAATGTCTACACATTCTCTCACTAAATAATTTTTCCCAACCATAACCATCTTCGGGTTCAGCAGGATATGCATCGCTTTCCTTCAAACCATCAACAAATGTTTTGGTTTGTTTTTTTGCGTTATAAACACAGGCACTTGAAGAAAAAAAGTACTTTTTAACTTTATTTTTTAAACAAGCTCTTAACATGTTTGTATTAATCAATACAGACAACATACATTCAGCTTTGTTATTTTCAATAAAACCCATTCCACCCATGTTACATGCCATGTTGTAAACAAATTCAACTCCTTCACTAACTTTTAAACAATTCTCGTATTCTTTTAAATCTAAAGAAAAATTAGAGTTTTTTTCAAAAATCTGAAACCAATATTCTAGTGGCTTAACATCTGCACACACTACTTCATGACCTTGATTCATCAATCTTTTTACAAGGTGGCCGCCAATAAAACCTCCAGCACCACAAACTAAATATTTTGACATAAATACTTATATTAAAAAAAAATAAAAGAGCAAATATAAATATTTATAAATACTTCAACGACTTGTAATTTAATACTTATACTTAAAAATAGTATTTATAGCCCTATATGCATCTTTAAATCCAATTTTTTTTCCTTCTTTATAACTCCTTCCATTATAACTGATTGGTACTTCAATAATTTTTATACCCAAATTTGAAAGTTTGGTAGTTACCTCTGGACAAAAGGAAAAACCATTTTCTTTTATTTTAAGTTTTAAAAATATATTTTTACGTAATATTTTATAGCAGGTATGAGCATCAGTTAAATTTTGATTATTTAATATGTTTGAAATTAAAGTTAATAAATGATTACCAAATATTCTGAATTGTTTAGCTAAATTGTGACTAAAAATACTTTTTTTTCTTCCTAACACTCGTGAACCATAAACAACATTTATACTTTTATTTTTAAATGGTCTAAGCAGTTTATAATAATCTTTGGGATCATACTCCAAATCTGCATCTTGAATAATAACTATTTCACCTTTAATAAACTTTAGGGAACTTTTAATTGCAGCTCCTTTACCCATATTTTTATTGTGAAAAATGATTTTTTTTGTTTTAGATCTAATTTTTCGTCTGAGAATATTAACAGTTCCATCTGTAGATCCATCATCAACTATTATAATTTCTTTTTTTATATTTAATGAATAAATTCTATTTACTATTTTTTCGATAGTATTTTTTTCATTATAACAAGGAACTATTATAGAAACTAACATAGATTTTAAAAAACTTTTTAGCAAATGAGTTAACTAAATAAAACCTTATAATTATTTGTTTTATATTGTAAATATAATATTCATGATCGAGAATTTATCATTTACATTAAGTAATTTAGTTATTTTATTAACATTGTATGGATATGGAATTTTAATAAAAAATAAGAGAGATATATTTTTTATATTTTTAAGTGGTTATATAATAATAGGATCAATTGCTTTAATCTTTCACTTTTTTTTTTCAATCTCCAATATTTTAAGTTGTTTTATAATTATTATTGGTATCTCGATAATTTTTTTTAAAAAGATAGTTTTTAAAAAAGAATATTTCTTATTTTTTTTCATTATTATATCAATTTCTTACATACTAATTGGTAACTCAAGTCATGCTATTGATGCCAACATGTATCATCACCCATATGTTGCGTATTTAAATTCTGAAAAAATAATATTTGGATTGGCAAATCTTCACTCGAGATTTGGTCATATTTCGTTTTTACAATACGTTCAATCTATTTTTGTAAATGATCATTTATCTGAATATTCAATTTCATCTATAAATATTATTTTTTTCATAACCTTTATATTATTTTGTTCAAAAATTATTTTTAATGAAAGTGAGAATAAAGTTTTATTTTTGGTAACAATTTTTATAGCTAGTTTTACTTTAATTAAATTTGGAAGATATAGGGAATTTGGGAATGATTTAATACCTTTTCTAGTCTCAAGCTATTTATTAATTCTTATAATTCAAAATAAAAAACTAACAATTTTTAAATCAAAAGAAATATTCTATTATTTTCATTTCTATATTTTTTTTACTTTAACTCATAAAATTAGCTACGTATTTTCAACTTTAATATTATTTTCAATACTAAGATTGAAAAATTTAGCTCACTTATTTAAAATTAAAATTATTTTTGTACCAACAGCTCTGACAGTAGCATGGTTATTAAAAAATTATATTGAAACCTCTTGTATTATTTATCCAGTCAATTCTCTTTGTTTCCAAAACACAAGTTGGAGCCTTTTCGGTGAGTCAAACCCTTTAAATGCAATGATTTCTGCTGAAGCATGGGCCAAAGGTTGGATAGATCAACCAAAAGATATACGTATGGATTTTATTAATTATAGTAAATCTTTTAATTGGATTGGAATTTGGATTGATAATCATTTTATAAAATTATTAGAAAAAATTTCACCTTTAATAATAATAATTATTTTAACAAAAATTTTTATATTTTTTCAAAAAAAAAAAAGATATCAAATTTTACAAGAAGAAAAATCAGAAAAAAAAATTTTAATTAAGTTATTTTTTTTAATTTTCATAGGTTTGGTAATGTGGTTTTTAAAAGCACCTTTATTCAGATACGGATCTTTTTACATTATATCTTTTCTCATTCTTATATATTTATTATTCGATTTCAAAAATATAAAGAGTGTGGCATTTGAAAAAATAAGTAAACTAAAGTTTATTTTTATATTATCATTGGTTTTTTTTACTTTTAAAAATATTAATAGACAAATTGATATGAAAGGGAGTTTTTTTCCAATTACTAAACCAAATGTTGAAAACTATTCATATCATAAATCAGAATTAAAAATAATGAACCCCAAAGACAATATTATAGTATGCTATTACTCAAATAGTTTGTGTTCTCACATGATGCCAAATAAATTTGAGATAAAAAAATTAAATAAATACTATTTTATATCTGAATAAATTAAAATTATAAGACTAATTAAAAATACTAACTTTTGGATATAATCAATATAAAATTTGATTTAAAGCCCAATAAATTAATACTTTTAATTTTATAATTTTTTATATTTAAGATTTTACAAAATTTAATTAAGTCTGACTTAGAAATTAAATTTAAATTATCTTCAGTGCTTAGAAATTTTTCACCAAACATTTTTAAAATATTTCTATGAATTCTTTTTGGAAAAAAATGAATAAAAGGAAGTCTTGTATGGAATTCCAAAGGATGAAACCTATTAGGAGTAGTAATTAATGTTTTTTTTTTACAAACTCTTACACATTCTCTTATAAATTTTATTTGATTCTCAGAGCTACCAACATGTTCAATTGTTGCATTACTTGTTACAATGTCAAACTTATTGTCCTGAAATTTCATATTTCTACCATCACCAACAAAAGTATTTATATCTTTATAACTATCTTTTAAATTATCTAATTCTAAATTTGATAAGCAACTTATATTAATTTTTTTGTAAAAAAATTTAACTATCTGATTCTCATGATCTTCTAATGAAGACGTTGTTCCAACATCTAAAAGCGATGTATCATTTTCTAAGTTAATTTCATTAGATATAATATCTAAAATTTCCGATCTTTTTATTTTTATAGTTTTGTTTAATATTTTGTTTAAATTAAAAATATTTCTTGCATAGTTTTCTTTAATTGCTGGGCTCATTTTGAAGATCCTTAATGGAAATAAATTGGTTTTTTAACTCTGGATATTTTGACCTGATTTCGTTTATAAAATTCCAGGCCATGACAATTATCAGCGGATTTTTTTCTCTTAGTTTTGTATTTGATACAATTTTTATATTTACTCCTGGAATAAATTTATTATGTTTTAATTTATTGTCCTCGATAATATAGTTAATTTCATTAGATATTCCAAAGAAATTTAGAGCTGTAGTAGCCTTTGCTGGAGCTCCGTACCCAATAAGAAATCTATTTTTACTTTTAATTTTGTCGATATTATTTATTACATTTTCTTTTAATTTATTAATTTTTTCTCCAAATTTTTTATAAGTATCAAATTTTTTTATTCCAAAATTTTCTTCCTCTTTTAAGATTTTAGTAATACTTTCAGATATTTTTATATTTTTATTCTTACTGATAAAAATTCTAAGAGATCCTCCATGTGTATTAATTTTCTCAGCCTTAAATATTTTTACATTTAGTTTTTTAAAAAAATTTGTTAATGACGTTAAAGACCAATAATTATAATGTTCATGATATATATTATCAAAGCTTAAATCTTTTAAAGTATTTAACAAATATTGTATTTCGATAATTATTACTCCACTTTTGCTTATTAATTTAATCATACATTCAGCCATTTCTTTTAAATTATCTGTGTGTGCAAAAACATTAGATGCTAAAATTAAATCTGCATTTTTTTTAATTTTCACCAAATTTTTTTTTTCTAAAAATCCATTAAATGTTTTAATATTATTCTTGTTAGCTAATTTAGCTAAATTTATAGCTGGCTCTATTCCTAAAATATTTTTATATCCTAAGTCCTTAAATGGTTTTAACCCAACACCATCATTACTTCCAATATCAATAATATACGAATTTTTTTTAAGTTTAAATTCACTGATATATTTTTTTGTTGCACTAATAAAATGTTCTCTAAAAGATTTTGATGTTGAGGATGTATATAAATAATTTGAGAACATTTTTTTTTTGTCTACAGCTACTGAAAGTTGACAATTATGACAGTTAGAGCAGTAGTTAAGTTCTAATGGATAAAGATCACAGTCATCATTTTTATTATTTAATAGATTATTAGCAAGTGGCTGAAATCCTAAAGAAGTTACCCTTTGTAAATTTGTGTTACCACAACATCTACACTCATATTTATAAGATTCCAGGAGAAGTTTTTTTTCATTCTCACTAACAATTGGATGTTTAATTGTATGTGTTATACCATAATTTTCATGATTTCTTTCTCCTCTCACTAAATTTAAAAAAGTAGTATCTTTGCTGAAAACCATTGTATGTGCCACATTAGGTTTTATTATTGACAATTGTCCTTGATTTACTACTTGGGTTACTTTAGGTGAATTAGGATTTAGAATATCTTGAAAAATTTCAATTATTTGTCCTTTAGTAAATAAACATTTTTGTTCTTGTTGTGGATGGTAATGATTAGCCCTCATTGAACCTTTTTTTGACTCAATTAAACCTATTAAATTTATAGGTTCAGTTAATTCATGGTTACTAATTACTCCACGAGAATCTATATAATTATCTTCTCCATCTCTAACATGTTCTAACTCAGTAATTAAAGCCTTTTTAGACCATTTGTGGATCATTTCTCTTATATTTTCTTCAAGGCTATAAAGAAATTTAAATCCAGTTTGAAGTATTTTTTTATTTGAAAGCGTGTAACCTAAATTTGGGATTTCATCATTTGTACTTTCTAATTCTAATTTATTATTTATTTTTTTACATAGTTCAGCAACCTCCTTTACGGTAACAGTCTCCTTAGTCAAATTATAAACTTCATTATTGAAATTCTCCTCAGCCATAAATTTAAAACATCTTGCCACATCTATAAGAGGTGTTAAACTTTTAATTTGCTTTCCTCCTGAAAAAAGTTTTATTTTACCGTCTTGAGAAGCTATTTTTGAAAATAAATTAGGCATTATATTTATTCTAGTTGCATCTTCAGAGTAACCATAAACAGAGCCTAATCTTAAAATTACGTAATTTTTTCCGGAGTCTTTTAATTGCTTCTCATTAACAACCTTGCTAGATGAATAAGCCAAAAAAGTATTTGGTTTTTCATTTTCTAAAATATTATATTTCGTTTTCTTAAGACCTTCAAAAACTACATGGGTTGATGGAAAAATTATTTTCGCATCATTTTTCATAGCATCTAAAATATTTTGAGTGCCATTAATCGCTGTGGTTTTTATTAATTCATCTCTTTCCTTATTTTCATCTTTTTTAACGTATGCTACATCTGTAATCCCAGCTAAATGATGTATAATGTCTGCATCTTTAATGTGATTAGTAATAAATTGTTTATCAAGAATATCTCCTTGAAAAAATTTAATATTCCAATTTGTTAGTTGATTAACACGATTTGAGAAAAAATTTTTATCAATTACGACAATATTTGAGTTCCATGATACTCCTGAATAAATTTTACATAACTCCATACCTATATATCCAAGCCCACCAGTTATAATAATTTTTTTTTTCAAAAGAACCTCATTTTAAAAATTTGAAAAATAACTTTAAAAAAATCATAAATTTTTATTTTTTTACCCTGCTCATAAGTTCTACCATTATAGTTTATTGGAACTTCATATAGTTTTTTTCCTTTTTTAGTAATCTTACATAATATTTCTGCATGTTGTTCAAATCCAGTTGTTTTTAATTCTGACACATTTAAAAGTTCCTTTTTAAAAACAGCATAACATGAGTAAATATCGGTAAAGGTTGTATTATAAAGGACATTGAAGAAATTAGTTAATACAAAATTACCTATCTTGTTCATAAAATAGTGGGATCTTATATAATTAGGAAACTTAAATCTCGATCCAATTACCAAGTCTGGGTCAAAATCCTCAATTACTTTGAAAAACCTTAAAAAATCTTTTGGATCATATTCGTTATCAGCATCTTGAAAGAAAATATATTTACCATTTGAATTTTCCAAACCTTTTTTTATGCTTCCACCTTTGCCTAAATTAATTTCATTTTTAATAAGCTTTGTGTAAAAATTTGAATTATTTTGTAAAATTTCGAGTGTTCCATCTGTTGAACAGTCATCAATTACAATTACTTCATATTCAAATTTTCCTTTAAATACCTCTTGAAGATTCTTTAAAACATTTAAAACTGATGATTTTTCGTTATAAACTGCTATCAAAATAGATGCAAAAATATTCATTTAAATTATGTATATGTTTAAAATGCTTTTTATAACTAATAGCGATAAACTCAACAATAATCAAAAAATAATTGCCTCATTATTTATTTTGTTACCAGTATTTTTAATTACTGGACCTTTTTTAAGTGATTTAGCTGTCAGTATAATTGCAATATATTTTTTTTTTAATCTTAAAAATTTTAAAATTAATTACAGAAATAAATATATAATCATTTTTTTTATTTTTTATTTTCTTACGTTGGCTAATTCATTTAATTTTGATTATTATTATTTTTCTTTAAAATCATTCTTATTTTACTTCAGATTTCTGCTGTTTATAATTGTAATTTCATCTTTGATACATTTGGAGGAGAAGATAATACACGATTTTTTTAAAATATGTTTATTGGCTTATATATTAATATTAGTCGCAGGATTGTTTCAATATTTTTATATTAGATTTGGTTACTTTAAAGAATTAGCATTAATTAATGATTATGATAAATTTATAACCTTAAAAAACTCAACTCAACAAAGAGTAAGTGGTTTGTTTGGAGATGAACTTATAATGGGCAGTTATTTGATGAAACTTTTTCCAAGCTTTTTAGGAAGTTATTTAATTATTGCAAAACTAAAAAAAAAAAAATTATGTTTTTTTATCAATATTAATTACTTTGAATGTAATAGGAATATTAATTACAGCAGATAGGGCTCCATTAATTTTATTTTGTTTTACTCTTTTTTTACTTTTTATTTTTATTAAAAGTTTAAGAAAATTATTTTGGTATAATGGATTAGTTGCATTTTTTTTAATAATTATAGTTTTACTATTTGATCCAATTGTAAAAGAAAGGACAATTAATACTACTATAGATAATATCATGGGTGAATATTCAGATGGTAAAAAAGTAATTATTTCAAAAGCTCATGAAGGACATTTCAATGCAGCGAAGTTAATATTTTATAAATATCCATTACTTGGATCTGGTATAAAAGGTTTTAGAAATCAGTGCCAAAATAATTTAACAAAGGATAAGAATATTGATCAAGATACTATTGCTTGTTCGACCCATCCACATAACTATTTTCTTCATGTTCTATCTGAAACAGGTTTTTTAGGTATAACAATATATTTTATTTTAATTTTATATTGTATCAAACAATTATTTCAATTTAATAAGAATAATAAAAATAATAAAATAAACAAATTAAACGATATTAGGAAATTATTTTTAATTAATTTTATTGTGATATTATGGCCGTTAACTACCAGTGGGAGTTTTTTTAATAATTACAATACAATTCTATTTTCTATACCTATAATTTTTTATGTATATTTAAATAAATTAGAAGTTAAACACTCTTCTTTTTTAAAATAAGTTTCTCTCAATAATTTCATCTAAAATAAAGTTACCAAGAATTTTATTTCCCAACTCATTATAATGACCGCCATCCTTAAAAAATATTTTTTCCTTCTTAGATATTTTATTTAATTTTACTGACGGATTTTCTAGTACATTAAATCCTGAATTTGTTAAAATTCTACTCCATTGATTCTCAGGAAATGTTTTAGTTTCTTTACAATTAAATACATAGATTTCATTATTAAAAAGATTATTTAATTTCATTAATAATTCATGCGTAATTTTAAGTGAATCCTGCTTAATATAGCTTGGAGTATCTTTTTGAAAATATTTTCTCTCTATCAAAGCAAAAATTAGAAAGAAGTAGTTTGGTGATTTAAATTTTGAAATAAGTTTATTTCTCATAATATTTCCAAGAAAGTGATCTAAAAAAAAATAGTGATTACCATCAACATAGTATGGTCTCCTTAAAAACTGAGAATAATTTTCAGTTTTTGTTTCCCAATCAAAAGAATTATTCATAAAGTCATTGATGCAAAATTGAAGAATAACTAAATCATGCTTATGATTAGTTTTTTTTAAATAATCTTTAGTAATAATATATTGTTGATTTGTTCCATACCCTCCACCACCTATAGCAGAAATTAAAAATTTTTTTTTATATTTTTTTTCTAAACCATGTTTTAAAATACCAAACCATGCTTGATCATTTCCGGTATGCGGATCCATTGTAAATGAATCTCCAATAACTAATATTTTATAATTTGAAACTTCATCACCAATTTGCCTTGCACCATATTTGTTAGTTTTAAATGTCCCTTTATATTTTCTATTATAAAAATCTTTAAATTTAAATTCTTTATTATAATTTTTTTTTATTTGCCAACCAACAGACTTTGAATATTCGTATACAGAAGGTTTAAAAATATAAAGTATTACCTCAATAAGTAAAAATGTTACTAATAAAATTAATATTAAATTAAAAATAGCTTTATATTTCATAACTAATCTATAATTTTCCTAAAAAATATATTTTTATCTGAAATTTTTTTATCACTGCCTATGTAACAATCTTTAGAATTCCAACAAAGATTTTGAAAAAGAGGTTTTGTACCAAAACCTAATCTTTTCTCAACTTTAATATCATTTAAGATCTTAAAATCATAAATATTAAAATTTTTAAATTTGATTTCATTTAAAGTGAAGAATAAAACAAATATTAGGATAATTTTATTATAATTTTTACTTAAAAAGGTAGTTTTTATTTCTTTTAAGTCAAATAACAAAATAAAAAGCATTGGAACAATTAATGGGATATATCCATATGCAAACCGAGGATGTGGTGCTTTAATACCCCAAATCAAGAGTAAAAAAATCAAATAATAAAAAATATAAGAGTAATTACTTAGTAAAATATTTTTATTAAATTTTAATATATTTTTTTTTTCAACTAAAAATACAAATAAAAACGAAAGAAAGAAAAAACTTACAATATTAAAGATTTCACTTAAAATTATATATCTTATTTCTGAGTGTTTTTGACTTTCAACTAAAACCGAAAAACCACGAAGATCTTCAATACGAATTATTAATGCAATATAACAAAGTAATAAAATGCTTATATATATATAATTAAATTTACTAAATTTATTTAGATTGAATTTTATATAATTGAATATCGCGTATAATAAAATTATTGTTATTAAAAATGATAAAATTAAAAATTTAGTAATTTTAAAGTTCAAAATGGCTAATTTAAATGGTTTAAATGTGTAAAGCCCAATTTCGTTAACAGTATATTTTAGTACTTCTGCATCAAACCAGGCTACATTGAAACACGAAAAATTCAGTGGATAAACAAAACATCCAGATATAATAAAACTTCTCAAAAACCATAAACATAAAAATATAATTAAAATAAGTGATGGTAATATTAAAAAATTATTTTTTTTTCTTTTAATTACATTGAACAATATCAAATATATTATTAATGGTATAAAGAATATCCCTGTTAATTTAATTCCTATTAATAAAGATAAAATTACTATTAAAAGAAATATTTCATTTCTTAATATACCATTTTCAGTCCAAATTTTTAATTTAAAAAAAAATAAGGAAAGAAAAATTATTGATAGTATTCCAAAAGGAGCATCAACCAATGAAAAGCTTGGAAATATGTATCTTGTCCATAAAGGTAATGTGAATAATATGAGTAAACTAAAAATAATTTTTTTAAAATTTTCTGACAAAAATTCTTTTAAAAATAGAAAAAAAATTAAATAAAATAACGTAGAAAAATAAGAAACAAATAAAAAAGAATTTTCTATCCAAAGAATTGCAGATATATAGTTATAAAAAGATCCTAGAGCAAATCTAAAATTTAAACTCGAGAAACCTAATAATAATTCATAGTTTTTTATCCAACTTTGGTAAGGAATATGGTATAATGCAGCATCATATCCAGGAACCATTACACCTGGTAAAAGTGATAAAATTAATATCAAAAAAATATTATTAATAAATATTTGAAAGTCTAATTTTTTTATAAATAAGAAAGACACTAATAATATAATTATTATTGTAGTTCTAAAAATTAGACTGTCTAAAGGAGAAAAAAAATTAAAAATAACAGCTAAAAAACCTAGGAAAAATATTGAGTATAATAACTTTTCAAAGAAATAAGATTTAATAGCATTTTTTTTTTTGAAAAAAAAAAAGTAATTTTTTTCAAGAATTATATAAATAATATTACCTATAGAATAAAAAAAAAATGTAAAAATAGGAAATAATACTAAGTTTAATAACATTTAAAATATAAAATTAAATTTATAATAATCTTAGTAATTTTGCTGGATTGCCTGCATAAATTCCTTTTTTATTTATGTTTTTTGTCACTACACTTCCTGCTCCAATTACTGCCCCATCACAAATATTGACTGGTAAGATAGTTGAATTTGATCCAATTAAAACATTATTTCCAATATTTGTTGGGAACCAATTTTTTTTACTGCCACCTTGCTTACCAGTTTTAAAAAGATCATTAGTAAACATAACTCCGTGACCAATAAAACAACTTTCCCCTATGCTAACCAATTCACATATAAAAGAGTGACTTTGTATTCTTGTCTTTTTTCCAATCTTAACACCTACTGTAATTTCAACAAAAGGGCCTATGAATACATCATCATCTATTTTGCACTCGTAAAGGTTTACTGGATCTATAATTTTACAATTTTTGCCAAAAATTACATCTCTGATAGTACTTTTAGTTAGATTATAATTATTCATGATTAAATATTATAATAACTATCAAACATTACAAAAATAACCAAATTTTATTTTTTATTTAAATATCTTTCATACCAATCAAAAGTTTCGCTTAAAGAAGATGAAATACTATACTTAGGTTTCCATTTAAAAAATTTATACAATTTTTTAGCATTCATTGATTGAAAACTTATTTCACCAACAGTTTTCTTATTTTTCATTTTAGATAAAATTTTTGCGTATTTAGCTTTTTTATTTTTAAAGTAAAATATTAATTTTAATATTTTTTTGACAGACAAAGGATTATTATTTCCAGCATTAAAGACGTGACCGCTGTAAGAGTTATCTTTAAATAATCTCATAGAAATTAACAAGTAAACATCTACGATGTCTTTTATAAAAATATAATCTCTTAAATCTTTGCCACTACTTCTTGGTTGAAAATTTTTATTTTTAACAATTGATCTTATTGCATCAGGAAATATCGCGCTAAAATTTAATTGTCCGGGTCCATAAATATTGGAAAATCTTGTAATAACAATTGGCAATTTAAATAATTCATTTGCATAAGATTTTGCAATTAAGTCAGCACATGCTTTTGAGACATCATATGGATATTTTGGTCTTAATTCATAGTTTTCATTGTAAGGGAGTTTTTTTTTAGGATAGTTTCCATAGGCTTTATCCGAAGAAGCAACCACAATAGATTTAACAAAATTTTTGTTTTGTCTTAGCGCCTCCATCAATGTGTAGGTTCCTTTAACATTAGTTTCCCATGTTGTATATGGTTTTGAATTTGCGAGTCCTACTTCTGGTTGTGCAGCTAAATGAAAACATACCTGAATTTTATTTTTACTTAAAATCCTTAACAGTAACTTTTTATTGGTAATATCTCCTTTGTAAATTTTACATTTTTGATGATATTTTTCAAATTTAAGTAAACTATTTTTTTTTTTCTCTTTTTTTAAACCAAAAACCTTAGCATTTTTTAATATTAAAGATTTTGCTAGATTAGATCCAACAAAACCTTCTATACCTGTTATAAAAACTTTTTTTCCATGCCAAAAGTTTTTTTTTGTTTTTTTAAAATTTAAATTTCTTAATATTTTTTTTTGCTTCATTTAGTTCATTTAATGTATTTATAGTTATATGATTTTTTTTGTGCCTAAAAGCTTTAATATTTTGAAAATTCTGTAGATTTTCAAGAAATGATTTAAAAGTTTTAAACTTTTTTGATAATTTAAAAAATTCATTTTTAGAAACTAAAATAAAACCAATATTAATCCAATTATCTAACTTTGGTTTTTCAAGAAAAGATTTGATATTATCATTTTTATCAATATTTAAAATACCAAAAGATATTTTGTGATTATAAACTGAAATAGTTAATTTTGATCTACTTAAAAAATGATTCTTAATAAGTTTATTTATATTAAGATTTACAAGTGTATCACCGTAACAAATCAATATATATTCTCTATAATTTTTTTTTGCTTTTCGTAGTCTATCTAGAATATCTGTATTTAAACCCGTATCAATATATTTGATTTTATCATTAAATTTTTTTTTTATAAATTTTCTAATTTTTATTTTTTTATATCCACACAGAACTACTATATTTTCAAGATTGTAAAATTTTAAATGCTTTATTATGTATGATAATATTTCTTCGCCATTTATTTTTACTAATGATTTTGGAATAGTTTGAGTCAAAGGTTTTAATCTTTGACCTTTTCCTCCACAAAGTATAACAGGACTTATAATTTTTTTTAATTTTTTAATATTCATTATTAAATTAATGATTTATAGAGATCGCGGTAAAGCTTAGCTACGATTTTATGTGAAAATTTTTTTTTTGCCATTATTCTTGCGTTTTTTGAAATGAAATTATTATTTTTACTATTTAAACACCATTCTAATCCATATGCCAAATCCTCTGGGCTATTGTAATTTGCAAGATAACCATTTTGTTTGTGAACTATTATTTCAGTTAGTCCAGTATTTTTAAAAGCTAAAGAAGGCACATTGCAGGCTGCAGCCTCTAAAGATACTTGTCCAAAAGCTTCGACCAAACTTGGTATTACTATTAAATCTGATGATGAATAAATTTCTCTTAAGGTTGAAGATTTTCCAAAATAGAATTTTTTGTATTCAGTGTATTCCAAACATAAATTTTTTTTATGACTTTTGTGAATTGTACCAACAACAACTAGATGATAATCAGATTTATTTCGTATTAATTTAAAACTTTTCAACAATATTTCAAAACCTTTTTTTTTGTCAATTGTATTTCCTGAGCTAATAAAGAGAATTATTTTTTTGTTTCTTTTTAGTTTTAATTTTTTTTTAACTTTTTCTTTTTCATAAGGTTTCCATAGATTAAAATCAATACAACATGGTATAACTCTAATATCTTTATCTTTGAGTAATAAACTCTTTTTTGCTTGGTTTCCTAACCACTCGCTTATTGCTACAACTTTAAAATGAAAATCTAATTTTTTCATTTTATTTTTTAAAACCATATGATTGAAATGTAATCTTTTAGAATTAAGTATTTTAAGATCATTCCAATAATCTTTTTTATTAAAATTATAAGTAACATGTTCAGCACCCAAAAATGGCCACATATCACATAAGGTCCACACTATTGGTTTTTCAATTTCTTTTAATTCACTTAATGGAAAAGTTTCATTACATATCCAATGAATATGAATTATATCTGAGTTAAGTCTCTTTGTTATGTCTGATATTTTTGAATCAAAAATATTAAAAGAATAGTTATTATTTTTTCTAAATTCAAAAACCTTACTTAAAATTCTTGAAATAGACATTTTTATTTTAAAAAAAATTTTTGATGATTTTTTATTGAATGTAAAAACAGAATTATTATTAGATAGTTTGTTAACTACAACTAAATTAGAATCTATTTTTTCATTAATGAGAGCATTATGTAATCTATTACAAGCTATTGAAGCTCCACCCTGCAAATCTGAATAGTTAATATGAATTATTTTCATTTTTTTTTAAGTAAAATTAAAAAAATGTATGAGATAATAAAAAAAGATATTGAAAAATAATAATTTGTAAACTTGAATATAATAAAAGGTAAAATACTTAATATAGAAAGAATTAACAAAGATATATTATTATTAAATTTTTCAATCAAATAATGATGTAAATGTTCTCTATCTGCAACTAAAGGTGATTTTTTTTTTAAAATTCTCAATATAAATAATCTTAACATATCAACTCCTGGTAAAATCATTAATAAAAATATTTCGTCCACATATAGCAAACGATCATTATAAGATTTTATAATTAATAAAGAAATTATTATACTCAGAACAAAAATTCCATTATCTCCAAGAAAAGTTTTATTATTTAAATTTAAAATTAAAAATAATAGTGAGAAAAGAATTAAACCTATGCAAAAATAAAATTCAAAACCTTTTAATAACAAAACAAAAAAAATAATTAAAGAATATATAATTGCTTGGCCATTCACCCCATCATACATGTTTAATGCATTAAAAAAAATTACTAGACAAAAGGTTGTAAAAATTAAAGAATAATTATTTAAATTTATTGAATAATCAAAAGATAAAAAACTTAAATCTTCTACTAAGAAATTTTCTTTTAATAAAAAAATAGTCAGAAAAGAGAACAAAATTTGAAAAATTAGTTTTTTCCATGGACTAATTTCATATTTATCGTCAAAAAAACCTATATAGAAAAATATAGATGATGAAATTGTAATTATAAATTGAGTATATTGATTTATTATTTGAACTTTAAAAAAAAAGGAAAAAAAATAAAAAAAAATTAAGAAAATTAAGAATATTGTTCCACCCAACAGTGGTGTTGGTTTTTTATGAAATTTTCTTTGTTGATTTGGAATATCATATAAATTAATAACATTGGCTAATCGGTCTATTCTTAAATAAACTATAATTAAAATAATTGTTATTGAAATAAGATAAAAATATAACATATTTTTTAAAATAATACTTTTATATGTTATTTATAAAAAAATAAAGAAAGATAGAGTCAAAATCTGTACTTCAAATTATTTAAATGAATAAATTAAATTCAATACTTTTTTTTAAAAATAAATTTTTATTATTACTAATATTTTGGTTTTTTTTATATTTTTCAATTGGCTCAAATATTTATCACCCCGTTGATCAAATATTAAATTTTAAAAGTTATAAATTTATAGATTTTTTATCTATACAGTTTCTTAGATCTATAAGTGTTTTAATTATTTTTTTTACACTCATAATTTTTAGCTTGAAAAAATATATTAATTTATCAAACATTAAAAAACTTAAAGTTTATGAAAGTTATTTTTTATTAATAATAATAATTTATTCAGTTTGTAGTTTTTTTGGTCTGATAGCTTCTTGTTACTATGAAGATACAAATTTAAAAATAGTCAGTAACACATGTACTTCTAGTTTAAGAAACAACTTTTTATTTTCATTACATTTTATAATCGCGATGTTATCTTCTGCTATAATTTGTTTAAACATATTTTTAGAACAAAATAAAAAATACATTATATTGCTAACAGTATTTACAATAATATTTTTAATATTTTTAACCTCAATCATATTAACTCAATCAGAAATGATCTACGGGGGTTTTAACTTTCAACTGCCCTTTTTGAACAAAATTTTTTATATGAATTCAAACGGAGCCGGAAGAACACTTGTAATTACTTTAATTTTTATGCTTTCAATGTTATTTGGTGGATTTAATAAAAATTTGTTCTTAAAAATTTTTTTAATAAGTTTTTCGATTTTATTATCTGTTTTTATTTTATCATTTGAAGGAAGAGTAAATATTGTGGGAATGATTATATCAATCACTTTTTTTACTTTAGTTGTCAACAATGAAAATATTTTGATAAAAATCTTACAATTCTCATTTTTATTAATTATTCCTTTTTTAATTTATTTTCAAGTTCTTGATAATCATAAAGAAAAAATTGGAAATAAATGTTTAAATAGTTTTCAAAATAGAAGTGTAGTCAAAAATGAAATTGAAAATCTTAAAAAAAATAACGCAGAAGTTTATAAACAAATTTCAGAAAATGCAGATAAATTTTATGAAAATAAAGTTACATATGAAATTTTGTACAATGATATTCTTTCATCTTATTCTAAAAGTAAAAAGGATTTACTCGTCACAGATATAGAAATTTTATTAATTTTATACTCTCAAAGATCAAAAATTGTAAATTGTATTAAGAAATCAAATGAAATTTTATTATATAATTCAAATAGATTTTTGATAAGTTTTGGAATTAATCCAACAATCTTTAAAGATAATCCAAATCATGGTTTTCAAATTTATTCTGACGTAACAACTAGAATTAATAAATATAAAGATAAGGTTGAAGATGTAGATTATGTTTTGTTAAATAATTTATTACTTAAAAATGGAATTAAACAATTAGATGAAACCGATAAATATTTTAGAGAAGATATGATATTGAATAGTTTAATTAAAAAACTTGATCCAAGAAAAGATATGAGTTTGTCAATTTCAGAAGATCGAACTAAAACTTATCATATGGCATCTCGTGGTGAAAAATGGAATTTTATTATAAATGATATTATTAAAAGAAGAGCACTAATTGGTTATGGACCAGAATATGATCGTTTACTTTTCGTTAATAGACTAAAGATGATTGATATCGGTCATGCAAAAAAATCAAAAAATCTTGCTACAAATTCAGATGCAGCCAGTGGGATACTTTATTCAATTTTAAATTCTGGATTAATAGGAATTGTATTTTATGTAACTTTATTCATTTATATTTTAAAAATAACGTATTTATATCTTAAAAATTATAATAGAGAAAAATTTTTTTTGTTTAACTTTGGATATGTTTGTCTTGGCTTCTTAATATTCAGATCTATATTTGAGGCTGGTGTTGCTTCTTGGAATATAGATTATCTACTTATGCTAAATTGTATATTATTAATTGGTTATTTTAGAAAGGAATTAAAATAATAATGTATTTGTGCGTTTACTTTATGTAAAAAGTAATCATTTTTTTCTAAATAAATTTTTCTTTTTATTAATTCATCTATAAAAATTTTTAAATTTTTTTCTTTTAAGTAAATTTTTTTATTATTAATTTTATAGAAATTAAAACTTTTATAAATTCTTTGTCTTGGTTTGCTTAATAGGAGTATTTTTACATTATTATTAATACAATCAATATTAAAATTAGAGTATATGTTTTCAGAACTTGAAATTGTTAATTTGGATTTAGAAATATAATATTGAGTTTTTTTCTTATTCAAATAACCGAGATTACTTACATTTTTAAAATTAAGATAATCTCCCACCACAAAAACAGAATAGTATTTTGACAATTTTTCAATAAAATACAAAATTTTCTTATCATATTTATTTGCATGTTTCCTGAAATATATAAAAAAATCTATTTTTTTGAGTTGAAGATCCCGTTTTTTGATTCTAGATAATTGAAAGTTAAATAAAACATATTTTTTTTTTTTTTTTGGTACTTCATCTTTTAATAAATCAGTTGAAAATAAAAAATATTTCCATTTATTAAACATTATGAATATGCTTAATTTAAAAAAAACAGGAAAAAGATAAGCTCTAATGAAGGTATTTAAACTTTGATCTTTCTTAATAAATTTGGTGCCAGTAATAGGACCAAGAATTGTTTTACTTGGTAATAAAAAAAATATTAAAAAGTTCCAAAGTGGTAGAAAATTTACATAACTAGTTTTATATCCTCTTAAATGATATCTCCAGATCAAATATATTCCTTTAAATATTAATATATACTTTTGAGTGAAAGAGAGATTGTTTTGTTTTGTGTTAACTTTTAAACTTTCCTTATTTTTATAATAAAATATTTTTTTTTTATTAGTACTTTGACAAATAATCTTTTTATTAAATTTTTTTGACAAATGATATAAAAATTTACGGGCCAAGATACCTTCGCCTGTACTATTACTTATATCAGAACACCATGAATATATTTTTATATTTTTCATCTGGTGTAAAAA
>MDTB01173404.1_pt1 | contig 19236 bp, 18 predicted proteins | sample 811161 | NCBI WGS metagenome assembly MDTB01 (sample SAMN05326650, study PRJNA326480) | marine metagenome | isolation source: seawater | place: Mediterranean Sea | collected 2009
TAAAATTATTGAATCATTAAACGAAAAGTTTGAATTTATAACAAACTCCTCAGAACCTTTTATTATTATTAGTAAAAGCTCAAAAGACAAAAGAATTCAAACATTAAGCCTGATTAAAAACTAAGATTTTTCTGTTAAGATACTCAAAGAAGATATACCAAAATAAACTTATAAAAATATATATAATTGTTAGCTCTTCTGAGTTAAAATTTTGCTCCACTAAAAAGATTGCAATACAATTAAACCAATTAATTACTGTTAAAAATAATGAGGTTCTGATGTGAGACATTCCGCTGTCTAATAATATATGATGTAAATGATTTCTACTTGCTCCAAAAGGGGATTTTTTATTTATAATTCTGACAACCATTACCCTTAAAGTGTCTAAAACAGGAATGGATATCATAGAAATTGCAATAACAGGTATATTTTCAATATTTATTGAATATACATCAACTAATATTGAGGTTGGTGCACTTGTAATGTAAGTAATCAAGTATGTAGCAATCCAAAATCCAATAAATAATGAACCTGCATCACCTACAAATAGTTTCTTACCCTTTGAAAAGTTATACCTCAGAAACATGATACTACAACCAATTATAATTACCGAGACAGAATTAAGTGTGTAAAATTGATTAATATCAAAGTTATATAACAAGGATGTAAAAAAGAAAATTGAAAATATTGCTAAATAGCCGTCAATGCCATCAGTTAAATTGATAGCATTCATAATGGATAAATAAACAAAAGTCGTGAATATTAAACCTAGAGTATATCCTATTTCATATATTCCCAAAAATCCATTCAAATTTCGAATAATTGGTAAGGTAGCATTTGCATACAGCAGCATTAAAATCAAAAAAGTGAGTACTATATATTTATTGAATGCTGATATTTCAATAAAGTCATCATAAAAACCAAGAATTGATACTAAAATAGCCGTTGCAATAATTGGGCTAAAATTTGAAAATTCAACAAAATCTAAATTATCTAATATTACTGCAGCAACCATAATTACAGCCGCATATACAACTCCTCCACCTGTGAAAACCGTCCCTTTATGTGCTGCCCTTTGGTTTGAAGATTTTTTAAGATTATATCTCTTTGCAAATTCAATATATTTTCTGAAAATGAATCTAGAGAGAAAAACAGTTGCAATAAGTAGACCCAGATAATAAATAAAATATGGAAAATCAGAATTCATATACAAATTTAATAATTTTATATTCTACAATGATATGTTCAGTAATATCTTCATTATTTAAATAAATTATTTTAATTTAAAGATATGATATTTAACATATTTAAAAATAAACCCACTGTATTAGAGCTTATGCCAGAAAGATATATAGATATTCATTCCCATATTCTCCCTTGTCTAGATGACGGAGCAAAAAATATAGAAGATTCTATTTCATTAATTTCTGAAATGAAAAAAATTGGATTTAAAAAAATAATCACAACACCACATATTTATAATGGAGTTTATGATAATAACTTTAAAACCATAAATGCGAAAAAGAAAGAACTAGATGATAAATATGAATTAGGATCATTTTTAAAAATTGGTGCAGAATATATGATTGATGATTATTTTGAAGATTTAATTAATTCAAATGACATTATCACACTTAAAGACAAATATGTATTGGTTGAACTAAGTTATATTGGGGCTTATAAAAATTATAAAAACTTATTATATAGTTTGGTTCTTAAAGACTATAGACCAATAATCGCACATCCAGAGAGATACCTCTATTTTAACGGGATTGAAGCTTTTAAAAAATTAGCCGACATGGGTTGTTTATTCCAACTTAACATGTTGTCTATAACAGGCATGTACGGAAAGAAAGTTAGTTCTCTAGCAAATGATATTCTAACAAATAATATGTATAATTTTATTGGAAGTGATATTCATAACCTTAAGCATATAAATGAAATAAAAAATAGAAAGATTATTAACAATAATTTAAATCAGATAAAAATTCTTTTTGAAAATAATATAAAAACTTTTGATTGAATTTGATTCTAATTTTCATCTTCAGAATAACCATAACCATAACCATAATTGTAAGAATATGAATAATTATAACTGTAATTATATCCGTATTTGTTTTTAGAACCAACATCATTAAGCACCAAGTAAGGATTATTCAACTTTTCTTCGTTGAAAATATTTTTAATATAGTCTATGATTGATTTGTCAGTATGACCTACCCTACAAACATAAATTGAATAGTTAATGTACTTAGAAATAATGAATGTGTCTGACACAAGCAAAGTAGGAGAAGAATCAACTATAATAAAATCATAAATCTGACTAACCTCATTCAATAAAGTATTTAGTTTTTCAGAATTAAGTATCAATGTTGGATTAGGTGGTATTGAACCTGAAAGCAAAATGTCAAGCTTGTCTTTAGTAACCAAAAGATCTTTCCATTTTAAATCATCCCTCATAATATAGTCAGATAAGCCCTTATAATCAGATTTGCTAATATTTAGATATTTGTGAATTTGAGGATTTCTTAAGTCTGCCCCAATAAGTAGTACCTTTTTATCATTATAAGAGAGCAATGATGATAAGTATGTTGACAATAAAGTTTTACCTTCACCCTTAACTGAAGATGTTACCAAAATAACATTTTTGTTATTGTTATTTCCATTTATTGCAATTTTATTATCTTTTACTTTTTCTCTTAATAAATTAAAATTAGCGATAATAATACGAATACTTTCAGCTACAGGATTCCTTGAAAAGGGGTCAGGAAACTCATTTTTTAAATTTTTCTTATTTGGTACTTCCCCAATAATTGGTGCATCAATAATATTATCAAAATCATCTCTTGAATGAATTTTTGTGTCAAAAAGAGACCATAATTCAAAAAAAGCTATCGGGGCAATTACACCAATTATAGAAAATAATAAATATATTAAAGATTTATTAGGAGATATAGGATAGGCGGAGGTAACAGCGTAATCGATAACTTTAATTGAAGGCTTGACAACAGCATAATTTATGGAAGCCTCTTCTTTCTTTTGTAAAAGTAGGAGAAAAAGAGCCTCCTTAATTTCTTGTTCACGATTTATACTTCTAAGTAACCTTTCATTTTCGGGGATCAGATTATAGCTAACTTTAAATTCATTTTCCTTATTTTCAATATTTGTAATTTGTGCATCTAGAAGATCTAAATAATTTAGAATTGAATTTTTGACATTACTTCTAACTTTAGCTATTTCTGAATTCAGATTTTTAACATATGAATTTTTATTACCTGTAACCTTCAGCTTAGTATTTCTTTCGGAAATTTTTTCATTATAGTCTGAAATTAAATCATTTACACTCTGATTTTCAATACCAATATTGACAGGCATATATTCAAAAATTTCATTATCAATTGAAGACAATAAAAGATTTGATAATTCATATTGAGAATTGAAATTGAATAATTCTGCATCATAAATTAGAGATTGCTCAAGGGATAATTTTGAATCTATTTCCAAATAATTAAAATTAGTATCCTCTTTCAACTTTTGCTTTACGACTTCAATATTTTCAAGTTCAGATTTTAAAGTGTCAAATCTTGATGAAACAAAATCAATTGTTCTTTTAAAAACCATTCGTCTATCAGAAATGCCATCGTTATCAAAATGCAGAATTAATTCATTTATGAAATTTTCTGCGATTTTTGAATTAGAATGATTGTAAGAAATTTCAAGTAAATCACTATCAGATCCGATTTGGTTTACTTTTAAGGAGCTACTTATTTCTGAGAAAATATCCTCAAACGGCAGAATTGAAATCCTGAAATTCTTATAATTTAATTCATTGTACTCGGCTTTAGAAAAATTAAAATAAAATGGGAAAATGCCGTCAATCGGCTTGACTTCAAAAGAATTGAAAATATATTCATCAATAAACTCACCTTCAATAAATTTGTTAATTTTCAAAATTTCTTCTTCGAAAATAAGATCAAAATCTTGTCTTTTTTCATTTGAATCAAAATCAAAATTACTAAAATCTAAAGTGTATTTTCCATTAAGCCAATCTTCGGGAGAAATAATTTTAGTGGAAATATTACCCAATTCATAAAGTCTAGTGTAAGAATTTGTAGAATTTATTGCTTCCTTTAAAACTCTTTGGGATTTTAAAATTTCGATATCATTCTCAAGATTTATCATGGATCTATTAAAGATCGTCATTGCAGTAGGAAGAGCCATATCGCTATCCATTGCATCGTCAAGAATTTGTATTTTAGCAGTTGAATTATATATTATTGGTGAATATCTCAAAAATAAAAATCCTAAAATTAAAAAGATAAAAAGAGAAATAAGTAAAAAGGGCCAAAGTTGTATATATCTTATAAGATTATTTTTATTCGTTTTATTCATATTTAATTTCTAATGACAATTAATGAAGTTAATAAAAATGATAATAAACTTATAAGGGTTCCTGAGTTTCCAATAATCCCAGCTGACTTAACACGATTAGTATTAGGGTTTATAATAATGATATCTCCAGGATAAATTTGAAAAGCTTCTGAACTTAGATAGTTAGAATTTGTTAAATCAATATTAAAAATCTTACGATTATCATCGATGGTCCTGATTAATTTAAGGTCCTTTCTTTTACCATTTATGGTTAAATCACCGGCCATTCCAATAGCTTCAATTATATTAAAATTATTCTCCAAAAAATTATATCTTCCAGGCCTAGAAACCTCACCTAAAATTGTAAAACTGGAGTTTAAAATTTTAATTTCAACATTGTGGTCTGATAAATAACCATTGTCAAGAATTTTATAGATTTTTTCTTCAGCTTCATCGATTGTTAAGCCTGAAACCTTTATGCGTCCAATGGTTGGAAAATTTATTTCTCCATTAGAATTGACAGAATATCCATCTAACTTTACCAAATCTATGCTATTTGAGGACTGAATAGTGGAAATTCTATTGAATTGAACTGCAGTTTCTGGAAGTATTGCATTTACATTAATTCGAACAATATCATCAGGTTTAATTATTCTTTCTTGAAAAACATATGTAGAAATTGATTCATCTTCAATATCTTGAAGATAAACTATATCTTTTTTTGATGAACAAGAAAATAATAGCAATACGATGATAAGAATGTTTAGAAAATTTTTCATATGTAATTTAAAACGTAAATTTACAAAATATATTCTTATATAATTTTATCAATTTTAATAAATGGCTGTTTTTTTTGAAGAAGAATTATTAAAAAAAATGATTTTAAAAGATTTCGCTTTTATAAAAAAAAATATACATAAAATTAATTTTGAAAGATTAGTGAAAATTGCAAGTTCTAATTTAATACTTCCCACAATTTATATTGCCTTTAGAAAAATAAAATTTATCGATATTCCAAGTGATTTAAAAAAATATTTAGAATTTATTTACAATGCAAATTATACCAGGAATTTGAAGTTAATTGTCGAATTAAATAATATATCAAATATTTTAATTGAAAATAAAATTAAATTTAACTTCATAAAAGGAGCAGAGCTTACAAGACTGAAAATATATGATGATTTAGGTGAACGGATGTTGGGTGATATAGATATTGTCATAAACAAAAAACAAGAAGAAAAAACAATTGAAATCCTAAATAAACACGGATACAAGAGAAAAATAGAATATAAGTTTTGGAATACAGTAAAGAAGAAACCATTAGTTAATATTAATAAAATATTTTCAATCGATTTACATACAAATGTTGATTTGAAAAATAGTTTTGATAAAGAGTTTAAAATTCTTTCAAAATCTAGAGGTAAAGAGAAAACTAGTTTTCTTTTGAATTACTGTATACATAATTTTTTAATAGGAGATTCAGGTTTAAAATTTGCAAATTACAACTATAGAATGATTAATGATTATTTCAAAATAGTTGAATATAGTGCTGACTTTAAAATTCAACTACATAAAAGCCAAGAATCAAGATTTTTTAGTATTCTTCTATCCCATTTGAATTTACTAGATAAGCATGATTTAAAATTAAGTTTCATTGAGAATCTATACAAATTGAGGCTAAGACTAAATAAAGTAAAAATAATTTCAATTATAAATTATGTGGTAATTAAGTCATTTAATAGAATAAAAAAAATTCCATTTCAATTAGTAGAGATAATTTTCAATAGTAAATACAGAGATAATGCTCTTAAAAATTTTTCAAAATAAAATCTTTATACTTACTGCTTAAAATTTTGATGTTATCAATTTTTTTAGGATTAATAAATCCATATCTAACGTGTTCGTTAGTTATTTTAATTGGTGAATGGCCCTCAATCTTAGCGGTATAAAACAAGACAATTACTTCAGTGCTATTTATATGTATTTTCTTCGAAGTAATCAGTTTGAAAGATTCAATTTTTAAATTAGTTTCTTCAAATATCTCTCTTTTTATAGTTTGTGAAATATCCTCATTACTTTCAATTTTACCACCTGGGAGATCCCATTTCAAATCTTGATTTTGAAGCAATAGAACACCTTCATCATTTTTTATTAGAACTTTTACGCTGACAGGAAATTTTTCAGCAAAATCATCAAAACTGATAAGTTTTGAGAGGATGTATATAAATATTCTTTTTAAAAAAACGAACATATTAATCAAATTTAGAATAAGGTGAATTTAAAGATTTAAATTCTGGGATAATTTTTTTCATATGCTCTACTATCAAATCATTTTTAGCATTATTTAATGCCAGATTGATTAGTTCCTCAATTTGATTAAATTTATCTGGATTAAAAATTTCCTTATTTGCAATAAAAATCTTTTCATTGTGTGATTTTTGAAGTTTTTCACTTGAAGTCAATAGTTCTTCAAATAATTTTTCGCCTGGCCGTAAACCAGTAAATTTAATCTCAATATCTCTGCCTGCCTGAAATCCAGCTAGCTGAATCATGTTAATTGCTAAATCCAAAATTTTAACGGGTTTACCCATATCAAAGACAAAGATTTCACTTTTATTTCCTAAAACAGCAGACTCAAGTACTAACAAAGAAGCCTCAGCAATTGTCATAAAATATCTAATTATTTCAGGATGGGTTACCTTGACTGGTCCTCCATTTAATATTTGTTTTTTAAAGATTGGAACTACCGAACCACTTGAACCCAAAACATTTCCAAATCTCGTAGTAACTACTTTGGTAACTGAGTTATTTTTAAAATTTTTTGAGGAATATATTTCAGCAATTCTTTTACTTGCACCCATGATGTTTGACGGATTAACCGCTTTATCTGAAGAAACAATTAGTAACTTAGGAACTTCAAATTCATAGCATAAATCAGTTATTATTTTTGTACCAAGAATATTATTTATAACCGCAGTTACAGGGTGATACTCTAACATTGGGACATGTTTGTAGGCTGCTGCATGAAAAACGTAGTCAAAATCATATTCTTTAAATACAGTTTTAATTGAATCCATATTGCAAATGTCATATACGTAAAATTTGAAATTTTTCAAATCACCATGTATTTCATTCAAATCTTGCTTTAACTTAAACATTGCATTCTCAGATTGATCAACAATAATTAATTTATTAAGATTAAATTTTGTGATTTGATTTACTATTTCACTACCAATAGATCCTGCACCACCTGTAACAAGTATTGTCTTGTTATTATATTTACTTTTTAGAAACTCAATATTTAACTCAATCTCATCCCTGAACAACAATTCTTCAATATTGAATTCTGCTAGAGAGCTTAATACAGGTCTATTATCAATCCATTTATCATGGTTTGATAAGTCAAAAATCTTTATGTTCAAATCTTTAAAAAAAGATACAATGTGATTCTTTCTGCTTTTTGTAAATTTTGCGGTTGAAAATATAATATTTTTGACATTATTCTTTTCAATGTATGAGCTTAAATTTTCATCAAAAGGTAAAATCTTTGCCCCGTCGATAACTCTACTTTGAAGAAGATTATTATCATCTAAAAATGCAATAATATTAAAGAAGTTATTATTATAAAAGGCTCTTTTAATTAGGACACCATTCTTACCAGCACCGTATAGAATTGTATTTTCACGATTTTTGTAATTATGCAAATTTTTTGAATATAAAACTTTAATAAAAAGTCTAAAACTTATCTTTAAAGAAATAATTATATAGAAAACTAAAACTAACTTTTCATATTCGAATAAATCATAAAAGAAGTTAATTATGGATATAATTGAGATGGAAATTAGTTGTGATAATATTACTTTTAATATCTCTTGAATTGAGGTGAACCTAACAAATCCATTATAACATTTGGTCAAGTAATTTATTAATATAATTAACAATGAAAAAATTGCGGCAAATACTATAGAAAATATATCAAATAATACTAAGGATAAAAAACATATTATCCAGTCCAAAAAAAATGTGGAGAAATTTGAATAGTTGTTTGAAAATAAAAAGGTAATATATTTTTTCATTTACTTGTAATATTATAGATTTTTCTATTTAATTTACTCCTGTTTTTTAAAAGTAAATGATTGTTTGATGTTTTGTAATCAAAAACAAGGTCTCTAATTTTTTTTATTTCTTTTTCTAAATTACAATCATTTGATTTGAAGTCTCGTGATAAAATTACCATAGAGGAGTTTAATCTTATATGTTCACTTAAAATCAAGGAGGAATCAAGCATTCCCTCTCCAATCCTAGCAATACCTCCAAATCCAAATTTAATTTTTCTATTGATAACTTTTCTAGAAATATCTTCAATGATCCCGTTACTTAATAATTCAAACATAAATTTTAATTTCATTGATAAATGTAAATCATTTAATCCAACGTGAATTTCATCTATATTTTCTAAAGAGATTATTTTGTTTAAGTTTTTATAGGCCTCATAAGTTTCCAACAATAAACAAACTTTTACTCGTGAATTTACAAAATCTAGAAAGAGTTTAACATCTGAGTATGTTCTAAACATTGGTAGCATAATAATATCAGCACCAGCCATAATTACGTTATCTATCTCTTCTTTTGATTTTTTTGAAATTGGATTTATTCGAACAACAATTTTTGATTTACTGATTGATGCTCTAATTTTATATATATCTTCAATAGAATGGTTAGAAATAACAGTATCAAGGTGGCCTTGTCTTTCCTTTTTACCTTCAATTTCTAAATCAACCATTATTCTATCTACCCCACATTTCTCAGCCTTAAGGGCCATTTTAACACTGTTGGTAATGTAATATAAATCCATCTTATAATCTTGTTGATTCTGACTTTTCCCAATTAGGCTTAACAACTCTAAAGAAAGTATTATACACAGAAAGTAATTGAGCAAAAATTGTCATCGAATAATAAAAGGGATAATAAAAAATTTTAAATTTTGTTTTAAAGATGAGTTCAAACAAAGCAAATAAATAAAAACTTATATGAAAAATAAAAATTAATAAATAAAAATTTCCTTTAAATGAAAGAAGATAATTCAAAAAGAAAAGTAGTGGATGCAGTACATACAAAATATATTTTAAATATTTATGTCCAAAGTAAAAATAACTAAACCAACCATATCTAAAAAAATTAAATTTTTTGAAATCATAATATTTTTTAAAAGGCTGACCTCTTTGCATTCTTACTTTTCTTTTAAATTCATCATTTACATTGTTCGAGACTTTTTCATAAGCAACTGAAGATTGAGCAAATTTTGCTTTAAATCCATTAACAAAAACCTTGGTTGGCATAAAACCATCATGAGAAAGTAAATTTGGTAATTCAAAATAACATTTTTTTCTTATAGCATAGATTGCACCATTTCCACCTACTATTGATGATATTTTAGATTCCATATTTCTTATTCGAATATCAAAATTCCAATATTTATCTTCTACACTAGAGATAGGATTTTCATCAACATTTGAATATGTTAAGCGTCCGGAAACATAACCAACACTTAAATCACTAAAAAAATTAACCAGATTTGAGATACTATTTTTTTCAAGCATACTATTAGCATCAGAAAAAACTAATATTTCTCCCTTAGCTATCTTTACAGCTTTATTTTGGGCATTTGTTTTTCCTAATTTATCATAGATATTAAATAAAATAAATCTAGAATAATCAGATAGTTTAGTGTTTTTTATGAAGTCATTTACTATATTTTCTGTCGAGTCATTACTTCCATCTGAGCATATAATCACATCAATTTTATTTTTTGGATAATTTAAAGAGCAAATATTATTTAACTTTTTCAAAATAACTTTTTCCTCGTTATAAGCAGTTATTATCAATGTTATAAAAGGCTTATAGGATTTATCAAAAACTGTGTATTCAGGATAGAAAAAAGATATTATGTGGAGAGATATTGGATAAAAAACAAATGGGTATAGTATGAGAAAAATAATTACTAGAAAAAAAAGCTCTAATAGTGTGGATTGAGAAATTAATAAACCGAGGTTAACCATTTTTTATATTTATTTTTATCTCCTCTTACCAACTCAAAATAAAAATTTAAAATACTTTTTGTTATTGAGCCTATTTTTTCATTGTTAATGGTTATCCTGTCAACCGAAAATACCGGTACGATTTCAACAGCGGTACCACAAATAAATATCTCATCGGCTGTATAAAGTTCAGTCCTATCCAAATCCCTTTCAATAACATTAATATTTAAATCATCTTTACAAAATTGAACTATCGTGTCTCTTGTGATGCTTTCTAAAATTGAATCAGTTGTTTTTGGAGTGATTAAATTATTATCACTTACAATAAAAATACAAGCTCCTGGAGCCTCTGAAATTTTACCTTTTGAATTTAAGAAAATCCCCATATCAAAGTTGTTTGAAATAGCTTCAATTTGATTAAGCCTACTATTTGCATAATTTGAGCCAAGCTTTACTCTTGGGGGCAGAGTGTTATCGTCAATTCTATGCCAACTACTAACACACATGTGTATCCCTTTTTTATCAATTGACAAGAATCTTTTTTTTAAAATTGGAGCTATAAACATTTCAACTGGATGTACTGAGAACCAACTTCCATGACCATCTAAAAATACGGTTTGCCTAATTGCAATATCATCAAAAAAATTATTTGCTCTTACACTTTTAATTAAGGATGTCTTTAAATATTCTCTTTTAAAGTCGTGATTAAATCTAACTATTTTCATCGAATTTAGTAATCTGTTAATGTGATCGTCTAATCTAAAAATATTTAATTTTTTAGAGTCGCTGCTTAAATAGCCTCTCAATCCTTCAAAAACATTAATTCCAAACTGAGAAGTAGGAGATAGAACATTGACTTTGGCATCATTTAAGCCTACCATTTTTCCCTTGAACCAAATTAATCTATTATCTTTTGTCATATGATCCCTCGTTAGTTATTACTTTTATTAGTGTCTTCAATAAAATTACAAAATCGTGAAAAAATCCGATTTTATTAATGTATATTTTGTCAAATTTAAATTTTTCATCCCAATTTAAATTATTTCTGCCGTTTACTTGGGCAAGGCCAGTAACACCAGGTCTTACATTAAATCTTGAAATGACACTTTTAGGATAGTCTTCAAACTTGTAAGGAGAATAGGAAACTGGGGGCCTGGGACCCACAAAGCTCATGTCACCTTTTAATATATTAATTAATTGGGGTAGCTCGTCAAGACTAGTTTTCCTTAGAAAAGAGCCAATTGATGTAACTCTTGGATCTTTTTGATAATTCTGCAAACCTGATCCTATTTTTTCAGCATTATTTATCATGGTTCTAAATTTGATAATTTTAAAAATCACACCCCCAAAACCAATTCTTTCTTGAAAGAAAAAAATCGGGAAGCCGGAAAAAAATATGATAAGAACAGATATAAGAAAAAACAATGGAAAAAGTAGTATTAGTAATAAAAAACTAAATACTATATCAAAAAATCTTTTGAGCTTATTATAATACACTTGTTTTCTTTTTGAAATAGTATAAAAAAGATTGCCTTAAGTATTTTCTACTAGGAAAAGAAATATCTGTGCTGCCATCTTCAAGGTGTTTAATAATCATATCTGAACAATAAATCATATCAATCCCTTTTAAATTACATTTTAAGGCAAGTATTTCTTCTTCACAAAACAAAAAAACATTATCGTCAAAAGGTACTTTTAATCTTTTCAGGGCTTCCTTAGTGAAAATCAAAAATGATCCATGAAGGGCATATACTTTTAAAAATTTTTCTGAGTTTTTAAAATATTGTAAAAACTTTTGAAACTTGTTTAGCAGCGCAGCGAGATACCAAAAAAAGAAAAAATCTGTTTTAATCCATAGGTATTTAATTTTATCTATAATAAGTGGTGATTTAATGTAATAAGGATTTTGATTTCTCATATTTTTAGCAAGTATTTTTGGACCAATCACCGCTATTTTAAATTTATCAAGTTGATCTAAATAAATAGATTTAATAATTACGTCTGGATTGGAAAAAATACAATAATCAAATATAAAATTTTTTTTGGCATATGTATACCCTAAGTTTAAGGCATTAGAATAACCATTATTTTCATTTGGAATGAAATGAAAATTATTGTTTTTACAGAAATCCAATATTTTAGACCTAAAATCTACAGTTGAATAATTGTCAATAACTATTATTTCAAATGATTTGAAGTTCAATTTGACAGATTTTACAAAATTCTGAATATCATCAAAATTCTTAAAAGATACGGTTATGAATACTACTCTAACCAAAATATTTTGTTTTAATTTTTTTAATTATTTTTAATTTTTCTAACCCATATTTTGAGTCAGGCTCCAAAAAAGCTCCCTCAGCCCATTCGTTCCACGCATTAAAAAAAAATAAATCTGAATTATACTCTTCAATACTTATTTTAAATTTTTTATCTATATAACTTTCAAATGATTTTAAACTAAAGTTTTTAAAAATAGTAGCTTTATTTGTTCTACGTGGACTATTATCCCAAGATGAAAAACCACCATTATATGTATTTCTTTTATTTCGGGGTAAAGAATTTAAACTTCTCATATAAACTTCTTCATTGTCATATATATTAATGTAATTTTTATTTAATTTACCCTTGATGGCTTTACCAAATCTGATAATTAAATTCTCTTTTCCATACTGAGTAAAAGTTGGCTCAAATTGTAAAGAAGCATCGAATAAATTATATCTTTTATCATCATTTTGATTTCTTAATGTATTAATAATGTGAATTCCTGAAAAACCCATTTTTTTGACTTCACGATTCCATAACATTAGCATTTCTTCAAGATTAATTATTCTACTTGGCTTATAAATACAAATTAAAGGTTTGTTACCAATTTTTTTATATCTATGGTCTTTAAAAAATAATTTTAAATAGCTAATATGTGTTAACCAATCCTCTTCATTACCATAATCTTGATTAATTAAAATTGTTTTATTTTTTCCATCCCAACTTCTTGTCCAAGGTTCATTTGCCCAAGAAAAAAAATATGAAATATCTATATTTTTATTTTTAAGTAAAATCTCAGCTGGCTTTTCCAAAAGTTTTTTTCCATTGAACCAATAGTGATAAATACAGAATCCGTCTATCCCGTAATTTTTGGCGAGATTTGATTGATTAAGAAGAACCTTTGGATCAAGCAGGTTATAGTAATTGTCAGGAATTAAAGGTTGATTGTGACCAGTAAAAAGAGGTCTACATTTTTTTATATTTGTCCATTCTGTAAAACCTTTTCCCCACCATTTATTATTTTCGGGAATTTCATGAAATTGAGGCAAATAAAATGCATAAATTTTCATAATCTAAGAAACTTTATAATTATGCCAATAAGAACCAAAAAACAAATAATAGTAATTAAATATTGATGCCAATAATAATACTCAAAAAAGGCATATAATAACGAAGAAAGGTTAATAGAATAAGCGGCATCAAAAAAAATATTAACATTTCGTAGATTAAACAAAACTTTGGAAAAAAAACCGATAACAAATAAAAAAATTATGGTGTAGGTAAAATTTGAATAGTTATAAATTGTTCCAACTAGTGTTGAAACATTTGAAGTGATATTAGATCCATAAATGAGTCTTGGGTTTGATTCAATTACTGCTCTTTTTAAATTTAATTTTTCACGCAATAGATTGTTAAATGGAGATAACAAAACAGGTAAGGATTTTTTATTTTGATTCTCAAAGGAAGAAAATCCAAAAACGCCACTTACAAGATATGTACTTGATTTTGCAAAAGAATCAACAATTTTTAAATCAATTTTTTGGTAATTATCCAGTGAATTAACGAATCTTGAGTTAGAAACTGTAAAGACCAGAATTAAAAGAAAGAAAGACGGAATGATAAATTTAGCAGAATAGAATTTATACTTTTTATAAAACTTGCCAAGAATAATACCTGAGAAAATTGTCATTACAATCATACCTTTGATTTGAAACATAAAAAAAATAAGTAATCCTGTAATGATTGAAATAATATTTAATAAATTCTTTTTTTTGGAGGCGATAGAAAATATTGTTAAAATTATTAATAGTGATCTCAAAAACTCATAGTAGCCAGCAACAAGCTCTCTACTAAAGTAATCTGTTGAAACATAAAACTCATAAGCATTGAGTGAAATTAGATTGATAGCGCGTATAAAAAAAATAATTGAAATTATTATCAATAAAATATCTCTTAAATAAGAAAAATGAACACTGTTGACAGATGAAGTATTATGGGTAAACGTATTAGTCACTAAAAGGTCTGAAAATTTACCTCCCAGAAAAAAGAAAAAAATAGACACTATCCATAGCGGAAAGAAATTTTCTGAAATATCTATCCAATTAGAATCTAAAGATGAAAGTATAATTGCAATAAACGAGGAAAAAATCAGAGGATAACATAAAACAGTCATCGGGGTAATATCCGTAAAATTATCTCGAATAAGAATCAAAACAATTATAACTAGCAAAATGTAAGAAAAAATAATCATACAAAAATATCCGAGATTGCTGAATAATAACCAGATGAAAATCTATGATAATTACCTTTTAACATCTCATTCCGAACCAAAAATAATCTATTAATAAATTTAAGATTTTTAATCTTACTTCTGAATTCAAAGAATGATTTTTTTTGAATTAATTTTTCCATTTTTCTTAAGTTAATTTCTCTTTTTTTTATTCTAAGAATATATGAGTCAATTTGTCTCACAACAGTAGAAAAATTCCTATTTCGAACAAAACTAAGTCGATTAAATAATGATGGTTTTTTAATTCCTATTTTCTGATTATTATGTAATCTATAATATATAAGCTTTTCAGGGATAATTAATAGTTTGTTTTGTATTGATGCCAAAATTGAAATCCATTTATCATGAACTATTTCTGAGTGGAAGGGAATTAAGTACTCAAGTGAAGATTTTCTGACTGCCATGGTAGCGCCAGTAAGATAATCTTTGTTTAGTAATTGATCAAAATTATCATATTCTGGCAAATAATTAAACCTACTGAACAAGGTGCCATTGATATGTCTACCATTATCATCAATTAAATATCCGTCAGAGAAAATAACATCAATATTATTTTGAGAATTAAAATAACTTAATATTGTCTTAACCTTGTCTATATGCCAAATATCATCATGATCTGCAAAAAAAATAATTTCTCCTTTTGCTGATTTTAACGAAGACTCAAAATTTTTAATATATCCAATATTAAGTTCATTAACTTTTAATTTGATATTAAGATGCTTTAACTGGAATTCTTTAATGATTTGAATGGTGTTGTCCGTTGATCCATCATCTGAAATAATAATATTAGTTACAGCAAAGGATTGATCAACTATACTTTGTAGTTGTTTAGACAGAAATTTTTCACTGTTAAATGTTGTCAATATAACAGAAACTTTTATCATTTATTGGGGAATTTATAAAGTTTTGGAGAGTATTTATACTCTACAACAAAAAGCATAGACAGAGCGATTATAAATTCTGAGATTACAGATCCTAGGGAAGCCCCAAATAAGCCAAGATATTTTAACAATAAATAGTTAATAATTATAAAAAATATACTATTTAAAAGTAATACATTTCTAAAATAGATATTCATTTTATTGTTTAACATGAAATGCGTGCCGTAGATTGTAGTAATAAAAATAAATAATGGTAATGGGCTCATAATCATCAACAGTTTTGATGTTAAATCATCAAAATGGCCAACTATAATAAAAATTATGAAATCTGAAAAAATAAAAATTAACGTAGAAATTAGTAAAAAGAAAAGTGATCCGAACTTAAGAAATTTACCTAAATTAAGAATTGCTTTAGCCTGGTTTTGTGAAAATTCCTTGGAAACTTTAGGAAAGAATGCATAATTTAATGGAGTTATTAATATTGAAATTATCCTTACAGTTTTCTCAGCAGCAGCATAAATGGCAACACTAGATGAAGACAATAAAGAGCCAATTAGTAATACATTGAAATTTGAAAAAACAATAGTTGAAATCTGTCCAAGAAAAACGTCTAAGCTCTTTTTGAGACTCTTTAAAATATTTTCAATTTTCAAAAGCTTTAATCTAAACAAATTATCCTTCATCATTTTGAAAAAAACAAAGGTGATAAATAAGAAGTTTAAAAAAACGGGGATAAAATAAGCTAAAACTAAATCATACTTGTCTCTTACAAAAACAAATAATAAAATTAAAGATAAAAATTTAGATAAGACATTTAATTTAGTATACAATTCAAGTTTTTCGGTTCCCTGATAAAAGTAAAGTGGATTAAAAATTTCTGAGAAAATAGGAATACCAACTAAAAAAAATAATATTTTTTGGTTTATTGTTATTTCCAAGAAAAATATGGTTGGTAGATAAAATAATAAAAGGGAAAAAGCTATAAATAATTTTGATGAAAAGATTTCATTTACCAAAAAATTTAATTTTGAAATATCTTGCCTGAAAATTGATGTTTGTTGTGGACCAGTTAAATTAAATCCATAACAAACAATTGTCACTAAAATATTTGCAAGTGATGACGCATAAACTAGTTGCCCATATGCATCAAATTCTAGTACCCTTATAAGATATGCAAATGAAAAAAAGCTGTAGCCATATTTGAAAATCTCAATGGCAGAAAGATTAATTAAGTTATTGTAAACTGAATTTTTTTTTAAATTTGTAAGAAAATCTTTTATCATTTAATAAAACTTAAACCAAAGTTTTAAAATCAAATTTCTTGTCATGTGTAATCGATAGACCACCGAAATCTCTTATTTTCCTATTATTTACATCTTTATATTTCCATGGTGCATTTACCGGAACCTTTTTCTTTAAATCAAAAAAGGTGTCTATGTGGAAAACTGGGATATTCTCAGGGGTAGTATGTATCACATTTGATAATCTAGTAAGCGATTTATCAAGAATCTTTTTACCTCCATGGGCTAACATAGGATGCCAAATTATTGTATCACCCTTCTTAACGTGAACTTCGATTTCAGCTAAATTATTTTTTTTGCATTCGCTCTGGACTTTTTTCTGATATATATTCCACAGATCTTGATCAGTACTATGAATTTTGCTTTTATCTCCTTTATATTCTTTAAGTAATTCTTGTCTATTAAATAATCCTAATTTATGTGAGCCAGGAATTACTAGCAAAGGGCCATTCTTTGAATTTGTATCCTCTAATGCTAGCCAAGTACCAAAATATAAATAACCAGGGTTTGTCCAAAAAAGCGGTATATCCCGATGAATATCTTGAGATGATCCAACCTCAAAAAATAATGACGAATAGAGACAGGTTTTTCTTTGAAATAAAAAATCCTGAACGGATAAAGCTTTATTTTTAGAAAACATTTCTGAGAAAATTGGTAAAACACTTTGAAGATTGATAATTCGGTCTAGCTTATCATCATACTTATAAAAAGATTCATGAAATTTTGTTTTATTTCTTCTTTTCCAGTCATTAAAATCTGAAACAGAATTCTCTATTAGATCAATCGGAACAGAATTCTCTACAACAGTAAATCCATTGTCAATTAATTCCAAACAATGTTTTTTTATAAACGGATCTTTTAATAGCACAACCTTTTCCCTAAATGGGGCTTTCATAAAATCTGGTGTATCGTTCACAATAAGAGATTTCTTTTTAAATATATTTAAGAAATTGATAATTAATTCCTTTGAGTAATTTTTATAAGTCATCATAAGTGTGATGGATTTTTAATTAAGATTAATTTTATCAAAATCAATTTGATTTAAAGCAGTTTTCCATTCTGGAATTATAATATCAAATTTAGTAATAAATTTTGAAGAATTTAAAGAGCTATGAAAAGGCCTCTTTGCTTTCGTAATGTAATTTTTAGTTTTGATTGGTTTAACCTTTGATTTTTTTTTGGAATAACTTAAAATCTCTAAAGCAAAATCATACCAACTGCAATATCCCTGATTAGAATAATGAAAAGTTTCAACATTTTTGTTTTTCAGCTTTGGAATAATTCTAATAATATCTTTTGCTAAATGAGCGGCATTGGTCGGAGATCCAAATTGATCAGAAACAACCCCAAATTCTTCTTTCTCGCTAATTAGCCTAAGAATTGTTTTAACAAAATTTTTACCAAATTTTGAAAAAACCCAGGAGGTTCTTATAATTATTGAATTCATTGGGTTAATCTTTTTCATAATTTTTTCTCCCTCCAATTTACTTTTTCCATAAATACTTTCTGGATTTGTAAAATCATTTTCATCATAAGCATCAACCTTATTTCCATCAAACACATAATCAGTTGAAATATGAACCATTGAAATCTTTTTTTGTCTACATATTTCAGATAAATATTTAACGGCCTCAAAGTTGACCTTATATGCAGATTCAATATCATCTTCAGCTTTGTCAACATTTGTGTATGCAGCACAATTTATGAGAGCATCAAAAGATTTATCTTTAAAAAATAACTGCAAATCACAATTTGATGTAATGTCAAGACTATTCAAATCTGTAAACGTAAATTTATATTTGGGATATTCAGACTCTAAGCACCTGATTTCAGATCCTAACTGACCATTTGATCCAGTAACTAAAATTTTCATAGTAGTTAATGTTTAAAATTTTTGAGATTTGGTAACTCTAAATCTTTTTTAGAAATTATAATTTCATTTTTGGGAACTTCCCAATCGATACTCAAATCAGAGTCATCCCAAATCAATCCTGTCTCAGAGGATTTAGAATAGTAATTATCAACCTTATAATTAAATCTTGCAAAATCGCTTAAAACAATAAAGCCATGAGCGAATCCCCTAGGAATCAGAA